>Ga0335397_10001521_pt1 | contig 31615 bp, 21 predicted proteins | sample MAT04_FD_205740 | JGI IMG/M metagenome (GOLD analysis project Ga0335397, IMG submission 205740) | Freshwater microbial communities from Lake Fryxell liftoff mats and glacier meltwater in Antarctica - MAT-04 (spades assembly) (version 2) ... | reverse complement strand
GTTATGAACTGGACACCATTCGGTTTCCGCACGATAAACCGGGGTTATATATGCACCACATTGATGAGTTGGTGGCCAGCTCAGCAGCCAGTGTTATTGGCAGCAAGGCGCCCGACCTGTCGTGGGTTTATTTGGAATATACTGACGATGTTGCCCATCGCTTTGGCGATAGCAAGCAGTTTGACAGTGCGGTGCAATTGATGGATGCGCAAATCGGGCGCATTTGGCAGGTTATTCAACACCGCCAACAAAACAATAACGAAGAGTGGTTGCTGGTGGTTACCACCGACCATGGCCGCGACGAAAAAACCGGCAAAAATCACGGCGGCCAAAGCGACCGCCAACGCAACACGTGGATTGTAACGAACGATAAAAACACTAATACCTATGCTAAATTCTATACGCCGGCCATTGTAGACCTTATGCCTACCATGGCTCGTTTTCTTCAAATAAAAATACCCGAACCGCAGTTGTACGAGGTTGATGGAACGCCGCTGATTGGCGGGGTAATGATAGCCCGTGCAGGTGCTTACCTGACGGCAAAATATATTGATGTAAGCTGGAAGGCGCTGCTACCGGAAGCGAAGGTTACCATAAAAATGGCTACCACCAACAACGCAGCTACCGGTGGGGCCGATGTGTACACAACAATAGCGGAGGTACCCGCAGCGCGGGAACATTATCTTATTGACATTAGCAACAATACCAGTGATTTTTATAAGATAGTACTGGTTTCGCCGCTAAATACCCTGAATGTTTGGGTACAAAAAAAGTAAAATTATTCTTTTAACAGACAGGAAATAAAAGGTTCTTGTCAGGAAGAGCCATTCACCTTTTGGTTGCGGCTGTCGTTTAATTGCATGTCTAAATTTAGGGCGGCACTTATAAGCCCAAGGTGTGTAAATGCCTGTGGAAAATTGCCCAGGTGCTCGCCATGAAAGCCTAATTGCTCGCTATACAAACCAAGGTGGTTGGCATAACCTAACATTTTTTCAAAATAAAAGCGGGCCTTTTCCAATTGTCCCGATTTTGATAAACACTCTACATACCAAAAGCTACACATCGAAAAAGTTCCTTCGTGGCTAACAAACCCGTCGTGGGCGGCAGTGTTTGGATTGTATCGGTACACCAGCGAATCGGACACCAGTTCTTTTTCAATAAGCTCCATGGTGCTTAACCAACGCGGGTCACGCGGGCCAATAAATCGCAAAAGGGGCATTAACAAAGCCGAAGCATCAACTGTTTCCGCGCCAGGAAATTGCATAAAGGCCTTTTTCTCCTCGTTCCAATACTCGGCGTACACGCTTTTAAATATTTCGTCGCGGGTGGTGCGCCATTGTTCATTTAACGGAAACGACCTTTGCTGCCCCAGCCGTATAGCGCGGTCGAAGGCTACCCAACAGCTGATTCGTGAAAACAAAAAGTGCTGTTGGCCACCCCGTACTTCCCAAATTCCTTCGTCGGGCCTGCGCCAATTTTTTACCAGCCAGTCCAGGTGGCCTTCCAGGTTTTTCCAGAAGTCGTACGATATGGGTTCGCCGTATTTATTGTATAGATATACAGAATCCATAAGCTCGCCATAAATATCCAGTTGCAATTGGTTAAAGGCTTCATTGCCAATACGTACTGGCGATGATTTTTTATACCCCTCTAAGTGGTCAAGTAAATGCTCCTCTAACTGTTGTTTGCCATTTATGTTGTACATAACTCCCAGCCTGCTTTCACCTTTTGTATCCTGGCAAACATTTTCTATCCAATTAATAAATGCACCTGCTTCTTTGGTATACCCCATTTTTATAAGCGCATACATCGAAAACGACGCATCGCGTATCCACGTAAACCGGTAGTCAAAATTTCGGCTGCCACCAATATTTTCGGGAAGACTAAAAGTGGGCGCCGCCACAATAGATCCATATTTATACGAAGTAAGCAGTTTAAGCAATAAGGCCGATCGGTTTACAACATCTAACCATCTGCCTTTATATTTTGACTGGGCTATCCAGTCCTTCCAATAGTTAACTGTTTCAAAAAGGCTTTCGGTAACAAAAGCTTTAAAGTCTGCCTGGCGGCTGTGTCCATTGTCTATATGCTCCAGTAAAAAGTCGGCTGTTTGTCCGGGCATTAGTGTAAACTTTGCCACTACATCATTTTCTTTTACCGCAAGTGCCACCGAACTTACCAGCCGTAACCGGGTTGGTTCTTCTTCATCACTTATAAAAAGCATTTCTGTGTCCAATACCTCCTCTACCTTATGCCCACTGCGGCCATAATTAAACCGTGGCATACATTTCATTTTAAAAGTTACCTCACCCCGAATGGCGGTTACCCGGCGTACAATTTCCTTACCGGCGTACAATTCTTCTACCGGCATAAAATCGGTGATCTCGGCCACGCCTTCTTCGCTTAAAAAACGGGTTAGCAATACGTTGGTATCGGGCAGGTACAATTGCCGCGTATTCATGTGGGTAAAGGTTGGCCGCAATTCAAAATTTCCGCCCTTTTTATCGTCTAGCAGTGAAGCAAAAATGCTGGGCGAATCAAAGTTGGGAAAGCACATATAATCGATGGTGCCATTTAGGCAAACAAGGGCAATCGTATTAAGGTCGCCAATTACACCATGATTTTCTATTAGGTCGTACATACTGCGTTGGTTAATTAGCACTGCCCACAAACTAAAACGGTGTAACAATAAGCGGACAGGCCATTTGTACCACATTTATAAAAAAATTGGTCCCGGCCTGCTATTAAGTACTTGTACAGTATTTGTACCAGGTAAAACCAAATAATTAAACAATACAGGTAAAATACTTCCCCACGCTTAAAAGGGCATTAGGCATGTTTTAAAAGCGCGTAGATTGTTTATTCCTTTTTAAAACGAATAAGTGCACTGGCCTTTTCGGTGCTAACAATTTGAGCATCATATCTTTTTCCGCCCGAAATAACTACCATGTATGCAGTATTAGGCGGAATGGAGCCAAGGTTTTCGGCTACCATTACCAGGTCGTTATTAGTGCCGAGGTATTTAGTAGCCAGTTTAAAAGTGAAAGGATTGCCGGACAACAAAATATGTTCAAACAACAAGGTGTTGTTTAAAAAAAGCGAGAGGGAATCGCCATCGACTTCGGCATTGTCGTAAAACTCCAGTTGAATGGAATCGCCCTGTAGTGGAATATTCCTGACAAACACTTTTTCCCGCGCCGCAAACTTTTCTTTTATACCAAATGGTATAGGCGGCGGTAATGGTTGTGGTGTAACTGCGGCTACAACCGGTTGCTGTGTATCGGCTGGTTTTTTTACCGGTGCTTTTTCTTTTCGGTTGGTGACTGGCGCGCCATCGGCCGGTTTACTGCTGGCTATAATAGGTTGTTCCACTTTTTTAACCTTTGCAATAACCGGCGTAGCAGGTTTATGGGTGGCCGCTGTTTTAGCCAAAATTGTTGGTTGCCGAATAATTACCGGTTTATCAGTAGGCCTAAAGGCAACCAATGCAATACTGTCAATAACGGCGGGCCGGTTGGCGCCAAACTGGTAATTATCAAAAATGTAATTCCACTCATCGGGGTAATCGGTACGGGTGGCTTTGGCTAAATCAACTTTAGGGTTGTCTTGTTTTTGGGGGTCGCTGGTTAAAAACATTTTGGTACCGCCGGGGCAATTGTAGTCGGCCGAAAAAAGTTTACGCTCTTCATCTTCTTCTAAAATGGCTGGGTAAATTTGTTTATGGTTCCACCATACAATGCTGTTATCGTACAAATCAAAGTAACCTTTTATGCTGTAACGTCTAAAATCTTTTAAAACCCCTGCATAATAGCTTGTACCAACAATGCTGTCGCCCTTCTGGACAAATTTTACTTCAACCCTGCGGTTGTTTAATTTTCCTTTCCACACGCCAGTTATAGGCTGACTAAAACCAGCAACGGCTATTGTGGCTACAAATAGCAGCAGGGTTACATGGCGGGTAAGGTGTTTCAAATAAAAAGGTATTTAGATTAAATATTGGTTTGAAAAAGACTGTTTAGCATACCTGGAAACGCCTGTGCCGCATGTGTAAAGTATGTATAAAATATAAAAAAGGAGACAATTCATATTGGCCTTTCAAATATCTAAACAGTATTTACTCCGCTTATATAATTGAAGCCATTGGATAGCCCACGGTTGAATAGTTTTGTAGCGGCGGTTTTAGCATTAACGTTTAAAGACAATAATGATTGCAAAAGTCGGTTAGTTTTCATAAACCTCCGTTTACTACCTGCTATACCTCAATAAAAATATTTTAATAATTTGCGCTTATAATTAATTTGATTTTTTGCATTGGTAAAAATGCCGGGTACAACCAGGGTGGTGCCTGCCAGTAGTATTACCTTGCACAAAAAACCACTTATGGTCAATGCCAACGAATTAAGGCTGGGCAACTATATACTTTGTAAAACAGGCGTACGCATTTTACCAACACCGGTAGGGTTTCAGCACTTTGAATTATTGGCAAAAGGACTGGCGAAGGAGATGTTTGCAATGCCACTGAAACCAGAACTTCTTATAAAAATTGGCTTTATCGAAAACAAGGAATATTACCAATTGCCCGATGGAAAGGAATTTATTTTGGCGTTGCCGGTAATTGGCAACAATGCCAACCAAATTAGGGCATATGTCAACAGTAAAGAAGTGTGTTATGCCCGGGCAATATTAAATGAAATGGTCATAAGCAATAACATACATCAACTACACCAGTTACAAAATTTATACTATGCCCTTACCGGTACCGAAATGGACAATAAGTTTTAAATACAGCCTGCGAAATACGCTAACCACCATTGTCGATGTACCATCTTACAGCCGATGAAGAGGTAATTACCAACAAAAGCATCGATAGCACCGATACCAGCAATGCCTTTGAAAACCCTGCTACGCCTGGCTTTTACATAAGGCCGTAATAGGTTACCGTACGGTAAAAAACCTGAAATAATAAAAAGGCCGTGACTTCTGCATAATACATGGAAGTACTGTTTGTCAATAGCAAAAATGGTGCAATAAAAACTACAAATACCAGTGCTGTAAATCCGCTCATATACAAATTAGTAACCACGTGCTCAGTATAGTTAAGGTGGGCCCTGTAGTAAAATGCAAAAAAGAATAAAGCAACGATAGGGGTTAGAATAAAATTGATGGTATTGGAATGTTTGGCCATAAAATTTCAGGCCTGCTCAGACCGCTCCAGTTTGGCCAATCGCCATGCTTTAACTGTTTCATCAGTTATTTTCATTGTCTTTTTTTTTGCGCTGGATAGGTCGTTATTTCGCTGCAACGGATGAAAAGTAGTTTGCACAAAAAGAAACAAGCTAACAGCCAGCAAAAAAAAGTTAATGGGACTGAATATTTTTTTGCGCCGGTTATAAATATAAAGGCGTGCCGTTTTGCCGGGTTGGGTGGCCAATAGTTTATAAGAAAAAAAATGCTTTTATCGGTATGGGTCAAAAAATGCACCAGTTCGTGCATTAAATGGCCAGGCAACAAGCGGTAAATGTAGGCCGATTGGCCGCGGTTGGTACAACAACGATCGATTGGATTAATGACCTGTTGGCAGTTTAGGCAGTGGCTGTGTTGGCTCATAACGCAATAACTTTTACAATAACCTTTATTGCCAAAATCAATAAACAAAATCAAAATAACCGCTTATCATTTACCAGTTATCATGCTAAGTTTATTACCGCTATATTTGAACAGTTCAACAAACTAAAAAACAACCATGGAACTAATGGAGAATGCACCTGTGGCCTGGTTTGTACTGGGTTTTGTGTTGTTTGTTTTAGAGTTTATGGTGCCGGGCCTCATCCTCTTCTTTTTTGCCATTGGCGCATGGATAGTTGCTTTGTTAACCTTTGTTTTTGACCTTTCGCTCAATTTTCAATTAATAATTTTTTTAACCAGCTCGGTATTGTCTATCCTTTTTTTTAGAAAATGGGCTAAACGGGTGGTTTTTACAAAAAAATACCAGAGTGAGTTGGAAGACGAATTTGTGGGGAAGATAGGAAAGGCCGAAACGTTTATTGGCCCCGGGCAAACCGGTAAAGTTGGCTTTAAAGGCACCACGTGGGACGCTACTTCGGCAGACACCATACAGGCAGGCGAAAACGTAATGATTGCCGGAAACGACAGTATTGTATTATTGGTAACCTCAAACAAACAATTATAATGGTGGGTACTATTATTTTAATCATTTTTATTCTATTTCTGCTTCTTTCGTTTTTAAGCACTTTTAAGGTTGTGCCTCAACGGCAGGTATACATAGTAGAACGGCTGGGTAAGTATAGCCGTACGCTGGATGCGGGGTTTCACATCCTCATACCTTACATCGATAAAATTGCCTATCGGCAAAACCTTAAAGAGCAGGCAATTGATGTTGCATCGCAAATTTGTATTACCAAGGATAATATAGCCGTAGAGGTAGATGGTATTTTGTACCTGCAGGTAATAGATCCGCAAAAAGCATCGTACGGAATTGATAATTACCGCTTTGCCGTTATCCAGATATCGCAAACCACCATGCGTAGTGTTATTGGTAAAATGGAACTGGATAAAACCTTTGAAGAGCGGGAAACAGTAAACGGCAGCATTGTAGAAGCGGTAGACAAAGCCAGCGGCCCATGGGGTATAAAAGTATCGAGGTATGAAGTAAAAAATATTTCGCCGCCACAAAGCATAAAAGATGCGATGGAAAAGCAAATGCGTGCCGAGCGGGAAAAAAGGGCCTTGATTGCAGAAAGCGAAGGTGATAAGCAAGCCAAAATAAACCGCGCCGAGGGCGATAAGCAGGAAGCGATTGCCAGGAGTGAGGGAGAAAAAGAACGTAGGATAAACGAAGCCTCGGGCCGTGCCTCCGAAATTGAGATGGTAGCCATAGCAACAGCGAAAGGTATTAGGGAAATAGCCCAAAGCATTAATGCCGAAGGTGGCATGAACGCAGTAAACCTGCGCATAGCCGAGCAATACCTGACCGAGTTTGGAAAGCTTGCCAAAACAAACAACAGCATGATTGTTCCCGCCGACCTTAGCGATATAGCCGGGGTCATTTCGAGTATTACCTCTGTCATTGGAAAATCGAAAATTGAAAAGTGAGTGGTTAATGGTGAGTAGTGAGCGGTGAGCGGTGAGGGGTGAGCGGTGAGTAGTGAGCGGTGAGTAGTGAGCGGTGAGCGGTGAGCGGTGAGGGGTGAGGGGTGAGCGGTGAGTAGTGAGAGGTGAGTAGTGAGAGGTGAGTAGTGAGCGGTGAGCCGTGAGTGGTGAGCCGTGAGTGGTGAGCCGTGAGTGGTGAGCCGTGAGTGGTGAGAGGTGAGTAGTGAGAGGTGAGCGGTGAGCGGTGAGAGGTAAGTGGTGAGCGGTGAGTAGTGAGAGGTGAGAGGTGAGTAGTGAGGTGAGTGGTCAGTTGTGCATTCTTTGACCTGAAATGTCAAAACTGTAAAATCAATAGTCAATGGTTGTCGTGAAACGTGAAAAGTTAATGGAGGATTAGAAATTTTCAGACGCGAATAGGTAATAACAATCGTAAATAGTCAAACATAAAATGTTCGTTACGCCTTTTAAAAAAAGTCGCGTTACAAATATTACTTTCCACGTTTAACCCTTCACGTTTCATTTTTGACGTGTCATTTTTGGTGTTTTATGAGCCACCTTTCTATTTTGACTTTTAAATTTTTAATTTTTAATTTTTAATTCTCATCCGTTCAACGTCCAAATAGTATAGTTTAAATACGCCGCAAAACTTACCCACGAAATGTAGGGTACCAGCAGCCATGCCGCGGTTTTACTAATGCGGGCAAACGAAAAAATGGTCAATAGTATGGTAAGCCACAATAAGCAAATGTCAATTAGTGCCAGCCCAATGTCCTGTTCTTTAAAATAAATAATTGACCACCAAAAGTTGAAGAACATTTGAATTGACCACAACACAATGCTTTGAGTTTTAACTGGTTTTGATGCATCGCTTTTCCAAATTTTATATAAGGCTATACCCATTAACACATATAGGGTTGTCCAAACAGGGCCAAACAGGTAACCGGGTGGGTTCCAACCGGGTTTTATAAGCTGTTGGTTAAAGTAGCCGTTAATGTATTTGTTGGTAATTAAAGCTGCACTAAAACCCACCACCTGCGGCATAGCTATGGAAATAATAAACCTGGCTGAATTTTTCATAGCTGGTAAGCTATTAATTTTTTGTGGAACATTGACTTCGTATAACTTCTACTTTGCCAATTGCAAAGGCTTTAAAAAAATAATAAATATCAGCCGTAATAATTTTTGCATGTCTGGTATCCTACAGCGCAGGTGCCTTTCTGAACTGTATAATGATTGAAGGCGCCCGCCATTTTAACGGAATAAAGGGCTGAAATACTGAATAATGATATATCCATTCATCAATATTATTCCCATAATTACACCACGAGGTTGCCAGTTAAATTACCTACCGCTCCCTCATCTGGCAGGGCCAAAAAAAACCTTACTTTTTTGGGTGAGGCTTCCTGGCTTAGGTTAGTAATGGCCAAAGGGCTATTTATTATTTCATAATTGGATACCAGTTGCGCAATCGTACCTCTATGTTTTTACCACCGGCATTTACCAATGTTTTAAATGTATTAATATCCTGCCCACGGTAGTGATAGGGATACACGATGACAGGTTTAAAATCGAGTACGCCTTGTGCAGCCTGTTTAACATCCATGGTATAAGGCAGGTTCATGCAAACAAAGGCTACATCAATATTTTTAAGCGAACGCATTTCGGCAATGGCTTCAGTGTCGCCGGAGATGTAAATGTTTTTTCCTCCCATGTTTATCACATATCCATTCCCCCTGCCTTTGGTGTGGCGGCTGTCGGCCGATTCGGGAAGGTTATACATTGGCAATGCTGTTATCGTCATGCCTGTCAGTTGCCTTTCGGAGCCATTGTTTATTACCACAACTTTTTGTTTGCTGATGGTTAGTTTATCGGCTACTACTTGTGGCGCCACAATGATTGCATTGTTGGTATTGATGGCCTCAATGGTTTTGGGGTCAAAATGATCGCCGTGAATGTCGGTTATGATGATTACATCCGGCGCAGCCATCCCTTTAAAAAGATCAGCTCCGCCCGATGGATCGATGTAAATATTTTTGCCTTTAAAGTTTAGTACCAACGAAGCATGCATAACCGGTTGTATGATAATTTCTTCGCCACCGGCCATTATTTTATCAGCTTGTGTCAATTGGGCATCGGCCTTTGTGAGACCCGCCAAAAGAAACAGTACCATTAATTTTTTAAACATAAATAAGTTTTGGTAAAAGTAATGGCTGGTGTTACAGCAGGTCGATTTTTTAAGTGTTCAAACAACGGTATTGCTTTGAATATAACAACTTAAACAGGCAATCAATTTTTTGCCATTGTTAATACAGCCTTTTTATTACATCTTGCGTCAATCCACTATATTTAAAAAATAGTTTTTGAAGGGTTACTATTTTGGAACATTACCCTGTTTGTAAAACCTTCTGTTTTAAGGTTACCCAACCATTGCTTTTGCCATTGAATAATGTTACGTTTTGCCCCATACAATTTTTAAAATCGTGAAGCTGGCTTTATTACCGGCTTATTTTCAAACAAAATGTTTTGATTAAAACACATTTTTAAACCTTTCCCAAAAAATAACGTTGCGCTACAAAACTGCTAAACAGTTAAACTTTTCAGACTAAAAAAAAACTAACGCACATGACAAAACTGCTTAAACCACTCTTTACAGGAATATTTATTGCCTGTCTCTTCCCCGTCTTTTCGCAAAAAATTACCGGCACCGTTACCGGCGATGGAGGCCCAATAGCCGATGCCAGTGTTGAGGTACAACCCGGTGGAAAGGGTACCACTACGGGCAGCAATGGAAAGTATTCGCTCGATCTGTCGACAGGAACATTTACCGTAACCTTTTCTTCCACTGGTTTTGAGCAGGTGCGCAAGCGCATAACCCTGACAGCTAATCAAACACTAGCACTTGATGTAGACCTTATAGTTAGCAAGGCAACAATGGAGGACGTGGTAATTACGGGTAGCCGCTCGGCCCCACGATCGTCGGCCAATACGGCCTTACCAGTAGATAATTTTGATTACAAAACATTGAAAAGTACCGGGCAGCCTACTTTTGACAAGGCTTTACAATACCGGGTACCTTCGTTTAATACGGTTAATACGCCTGTTAACGACGCCACCACCCTGTTAGACCCCTACGAGATACGTAACCTTGGACCCAGCCGGACACTAATATTAATTAATGGTAAGCGTAAAAACCTGAGTTCGCTTTTGTACGTGCAGTTTTCGCCTGGCCGTGGCGAAACGGGTGCCGACCTTTCTGCCATACCTACCGATGCAATTAAACGGGTTGAGATACTTCGCGATGGTGCCTCGGCGCAATATGGATCGGACGCCATAGCGGGCGTAATGAACGTGATTTTAAAAGACAAATACGAATACAGTTCGCTTACCCTAAATAGCGGTGTTACCAGTAAAGGGGACGGCGGCACGTATGGCTTAAGCTTTAACAGCGGTAGCAATTTTGCCAACAGAGGCTTTATAAATTATACCGTTGATTTTAGCCAGCAAAACAACGCCGTTAGGTCGGGTATTATTGATATACCAACAGAGGTAGCCACTTTTGGCAATCCCGCACAGCCGCTAACCGCCCCTGTAAATAAAGCCATTGTAGATTACCTGCGTATTTTCCCCACCGCAAATAATACTAATGGCACGGGCGAAATTACTGCCGCAAAATTTACATATAACCTTGGAGTACCTATGGGAGAAAATGGCCTGTTTTACAGTAATGCAGCCCTTGTGCAAAAAAAGGCTATTAGTAATGCCAACTACCGCACCCCGTATTGGCGGCAGGATTTTGGATTGCTACACCCGGCAGGTACCCCGTACCTGGGCTATCAACCCACCTTTGAAGGCGACTTGCTTGACTACAACGCTACCATAGGTGTAAAAAATGAAACCAACGGCTGGAAACAAGATGCCAGCCTTACCATTGGCGGCAACCAGCAATTGTACACCGTTCAAAACACAGTAAATGCTACGTTAGGTTCAGCCAGTCCTACCACATTTAAACCAGGAGGTTTTAGCTTTTCGAATATAATTGGTAACTACGATGTAACAAAAGCGGTAAGCACAAGCCTTAGCCTTGGTTTTGGTACCGAAATAAGGTCCGAAACCTATAGGATTATTGCAGGCGACACCTCTTCGTATTCAGGCGAAGGTGCCAACTCGTTTCCTGGTATCAGGGCCGAAAATGCTACTACTAATAGCCGTTTTAACTTTGGTGCTTATGCCGATGCAAGCCTTGATGTGACTAAAGATTTTTTAATAAACGCTACCGTTCGTGCGGAAAAATACAGCGACTTTGGAAACGCGTTTGTGTGGAAAGCATCCAGCCGATATAAGGTAGCCGGCGACAAGTTTGTTATTCGTGCTTCTGCCTCTACGGGGTTTAGGGCGCCAACATTGCACCAAATTTACTCACAAAGTACCCAGGCGGCGTTTGTGGGTGGTACTATTCAACTATCAGGTTTATTTAACAACCGTAGCAAGCAGGCATTTGCATTAGGTATACCCAACCTGAGAGCTGAAAAATCCAACAACTACACCTTTGGTTTTGGCTTTAACCCCACCCGCGATTTTAGCCTTACCCTTGATTATTACAGCATAACAATAAAGGACCGCATTGTGTACAGTTCATCCATCAGCAGCGGCAACCCCAACAGCCAGTTAGGCCAAATATTGCGTACTGCAGGTGTTAAAACCATCCAGTTTTTTATTAATGGTATTGAAACGCAAACCGATGGATTGGACCTGGTAGCTAACTATAAAAACATCTCGCTGGGAAATGGAAAACTTGGTATTAACCTTGCCGGAAACTACACCGTTAAAAATAAAATCATTGGCAGCCCTAACGACCCAAGCGCAATAAAAGCAGGTGGCTCTACTATTTTGAACTCACAAATAAGATCGCTGCTAACCGAAAGCAGGCCTATATATAAATTTGTTTTGGGTGGCGATTACCACATTAATAAGCTTAGCTTAAACCTAAACAACACGTTGTTTGGCCCAACCAAATTTCAGGACCTTGACAACGGCGGCAGCGATATGGAAAACATAAAGCAGGTATTTAAAGCCGCAGTGGTAACCGATTTAAATATAGGATACGACATTACCAAAAAGGTAAACTTTTCGGTTTCCATCAACAACCTGTTAAACGTTTTACCCAAGTGGGATTTAGAAGCCCTCAACCCTGCAGGCCAGGCAGTGCTAAACAACCCTGCTGCCGCAAGTTTGCTAAGAGGCTTTTTAGGATTTAGCGGACGATACAATATTTTAGGCTACAACGGAAGCCAGTTTAGCCAGTTAGGCACTGTGTTCCAGGGTTCGTTAAATATTCGATTCTAACACACTTAAATTCTTTAATTGAAAATGGACCGGTCGTTATTGGCTGGTCCATTTTTAATTAAAAAGTAGAAAGTAAAAAGTAAAAAACGATGGCTGAAAGGTGAGATTTGCTTTGCTGGGTGCGAAGCGCACTATTTATCTTTTACTATACTCATTTTATGCCAATGATGAATAGTCGATCGTGAAACGTGAAATGTGAGACGGTAAACTTAAAGCTTCTGGATTGCAGCGTGTAGCTTAGAACTTGCAGCTTGAAACTTGCAGCTTAAAACTTGCAACTTGCAACTTGTAGCTTGCAACTTGTAGCCAGCAAATTGAAACTTGCAAGAAAGTTTATAGGTCCATTTACCTATTTCGGTGTTAAGCAGCGCCGCTTCCATTTGTTAGTAAAATACAAGTTCGTTGGTAGGTCATCAAAATAGTTGCTAATGCCCTGTATATAATCTACCCGCTGCCTGCCAACGCTGGTAATAAAATCCAATGCCAGGTCAGTTAACTTTCCGGTCCCCGGTATATTGTCAAAAAAAGCACGCTCAATTGGGTATAGCGATGCAACAACAATACTGGTATGGCCATACACAAGGGTGGTACAGTTGCTTTATGTAACCTTGCATGTACCCGTAAACAACTTATGCCCTTTTCAAAAATGTTGGGCGAATTGTAATACCATATACTGTTTTTTCGGTTGCGGTTGCCGGTATTTTGCCCTGCCGGGTTTAGCGTAAAACTTTGGCCATAAGGCTTTAACAATGGAGGCGTATAAAGGTCTACTATCGGTTCCATGAGGTTGATTGTTGGGTTATAAAATAATTTACTCATAAAAATTGCTTTATTTATGAAGAATGCAAGCACATATCATCATCTTATAAACTATTATTTGACTTTTACCTTTGCGTAGTTATCGGTATTAAAAGTGCATGTTGTGTATAAAAACAGGAACCTTGTTTTTGTTAGTTTTGAAAACATCTTTTTAGTGAATACTTTACAATAGCTAACCAGCAACGTGGTAACACTATGATTTTGGTTAGCTTAAAGATTTATATACCGGCTTATTTTTAAGTATAAAAAGTTAGTAAAAATGTTTGTAGGTACCCGTCGATTTTTACCAAACCCGCTATCCTATTTTTACAAGTTGCGTACGGCTGCACTATGGTTATTAATTGGTGTATGGGTGCATGTAAGCAGCAGGCCAGCCAAACCACAAAGCCCTCCTATACCAATATGACCGAAGCGGTGTATGCCTCGGTAACCCTCAAAGCTGCCGATCAATATATGGCTTTTACAACGGTCAATGGTATAGTAAAAAAGGTGCAGGTAACCGAGGGCGATGTAGTAACCAAAGGCCAGGCCTTGTTTACAATACAAAACAATACCTAGCCATTAGCAACCGAAAATGCACGGCTCGGCGTGGCGCTGGCTAAAAATAACCTGGCTGGCAACCAGTCAAAGCTGAAAGAAATTAGCCGCCAGATAGAGGTAGCTAAACTTAAGTTGACGAACGACTCGCTTAACTACCAACGGCAAAAAAATTTATGGGACAATAACATTGGCAGTAAAAGCCAGTTCGACCAATTTTTGCTTGCTTATTAAACCGCTAAAAAACAGGTAAAAAGCCTGTCACCCAAATCCTTTATTCTTTCTTTTAAATTTTGCAAGCATTTTGCGCAATAAAGCTGTAAAATATTATTTTAATTTATGTTTTTTGCTACCTTTTTTTTGATATTAAATTAGTATTTGTCGTCGATAAATAGCTCAATCACTGTATTAAACTCATAACCCTCACTAATTCCTTACCGTTCAACGCGTAATGTTCAAAATAATTGGGAGTCATAGCAGTTTGTCTAAAATGAATATTAAAACTTACTGTTTTAAATTTCTGGAAGCCATTTTCCGAAATTGGCAAAGTGATAATTTGTCCAATCAGCGCAATAGCACCTCTTTCGTTAGAAAAAATTTAATGCTTCTTCAATTTACTGAGTGTTATAAGTTTCGTATCTCAATCTGTCATGCCTGATTTGTAAGAAAGAAGATAGCTGGATTGGTGGTTTTTTTTTATAAAACTTCTAACAAAAAATTACGTTGCCAAATATTCCTGGATGTACGCAACTTTCAAAACAAACCGGAGTAAATCCAGCCAAAAAATCCGGATAAACACAACAAGTTACTCCGTTAAACAACCCTAACCACAAACTCCCCCACTACTCCCATCCTCCCAATCACCCCACAATGCCGCTCCAACCCATGTGCTCTAAACAGCGCCTCCACTTCACCGGCAGCTTCGGGTGCTACGGCTATCAATAGCCCGCCGTTGGTTTGTGGGTCGGGTAGCAGGTCCAGGGCTTCGGTTTGGTTGGGTAGGGCGGTTAGGTCTACCTTGGTTTCGTAGCTGGCCCAGTTGCGGCGGGTGCTGTCGGGGATGGTCTTTTTGGCCAGGTAATCTTTTACGCCTTCGGTTAATATTAGTTTGTCGTAGTGCAGTTCGGCACTTACACCGCTGCCTTCGGCCATTTCTACCAGGTGGCCCAGTATGCCAAAGCCGGTTACGTCGGTCATGGCGTGTACGCCGGCAATGTGGCCCAGCGCTTCGCCAATACTGTTCAACGTGGTCAGTTGTTTTACCAGCACCTCGCCGTGTTCGGCACTTAATACTTTACGCTTTTGCGCAGTCGCCATCATACCTACGCCTATTGGTTTGGTAAGGTATAGCAGGTCGCCCACCTGTGCTGTATTGTTCTTTTTTAGGTTTTGTATGGGTAGTAAGCCGCTAACGGCCAGCCCAAACATGGGCTCTTTGGCATCTATGCTGTGGCCACCGGCCAATGGTATGCCTGCCTGTGCGCAAATGCTGCGGCTGCCTTCTATTACCCGTTGGGCAAGTTCGGCCGGCAGGGTGTTAATGGGCCAACCCAATATGGCAATGGCCAGTACGGGTTTGCCACCCATGGCATACACATCGCTAATTGCGTTGGCGCTGGCTATGCGGCCAAAGTCAAAAGCATCGTCCACAATAGGCATAAAAAAATCGGTGGTGCTTATCAACGCCATTCCATTGCCAAGGTCGTAGGCGGCCGCATCGTCTTTGCTGTGGTTGCCAACTAACAGGTTTTTATTGTCGGGCATTGCCAGGTTGCTACGTAAAATATCGTCCAGCACTTTAGGGGCTATTTTGCAACCACATCCGCCGCCGTGGCTGTATTCGGTTAGTTTGATGGTACCTAATGGTATATTGATATCGGTCATAATCGTGGTCTTCGTTTTTAAAATTGGCGCAAAGATGCGGCAGTCAGTTTACATTAACAGGGTAGTTGGCACAATTGACACAACCGGTATAAAAGTCGACAGCATTGATTTATTAATTTACCAGGGTCGTTTTTGATAAGGTAATAGCATTTTGTGCAGCGTTTACTGTAGGGCAGGGTATTGTAGCAACCAGTTCATTAAAATTGTCGCGGTTGTACAGGCCTTTTAAATAATATTTATCGTAGTATTTCAGCAATATGCTAAAACATCCATAAAAATCATTTTCCAGCAAATGGTTGATGGCCGTTTTTGTTTCAAGCGGTCCCAGCCGTTTTTGAATGCGCAGGATGGCATTCATAATTTTTTCCTTTTCGCCCTTACCATATTCAACTACCAAAAATTGCAGCCGTTCTTCAAATGGTATATCAACAAATAGTACCGGGCTTGCCCGCATTTGTATCCACAAATTGGCAGGGATATTTACATTGCCTATTCGCTGGCTTTCATCTTCAAGCCAAATGGTATTGGCGGCAGGCAATTGTTCTGCTCCTTCACCAATGCTGCTGCTGGCTTTTTGTAATGCAAGAGCAAGCACGTTTTCAAACATTTCCTGCGATGGTTGTGGCGGCATGCCAATAGCGCCCAGCGCCGATCCTTTGTGGTTGGCCAGCCCCTCAAGGTCAACCACTGCTTTGCCGTTATTGGCCAGTTGTTGCAAAAGGTAAGTTTTACCGCTGCCGGTATATCCGCCCACAATTTGAAAACTGTAAACGGTTTTAAATTGCCATTGGGCCCAATTTCTAAAACTTTTATAGCCGCCTTTTAAGGTGTATACTTTAAAGCCGTACAAATCCAACAGCCATGCCACCCCTGCGCTGCGCATGCCGCCACGCCAGCAATGTACCAGTACTGCGTTGGGAGGTACACCGTTTAATGGTTGGCGTTGCTTTTTGCGTTTGGCCACCATTGTTTCTACTTCTTCAATCATTTTAACCAACTTAGGTCCAAAATATTGAAGCCCAACTTTTATAGCCTGCTCCCTGCTTTGTTGTTTGTAGGTGGTGCCCACCACTACCCGCTCTTCGTTGCTAAACAACGGAAGATTAACGGCGCCGGGAACGTGTGCATGCACATATTCGCCCGGACTACGTACATCTATTATAGGGCAACTATTCGTCCACATTAAAAATGTTTGAATATCAATAGTATTTACAGGCATTAAAATTTGCTTTAATAAAATGCATTAAGGTATTTAAATAAATGTTAGAGTTGAATAATTACTATTTTTATTGACAGGCACATTTTCTTTTGAACCTCTTTTTATATTAAAACTGCATTATGAAATTTTTTGCTACGCTATCTTTTATCATCTTACAACTGTCTATATTTTCGGTTGTCAAATCTCAAACAAATTTTTGGACCGATGCTACTGATGCACAATTACAGCGTTTAAATCTTAAACGAGCCATCATACCCGAAAAAGGAAGAACGTTGAGACTGGCATTTTCTGAAATGACCAGTTTTTTAAGTAAACTACCTATAAATTTTTCGCAGTCCACCAATAGTTACCCTGCCATTATAAGCATTCCAATGCCGTTGGGCGGGTTTCAAAACTTTGCCATTGCAGGTTATTCAATAATGGAGGAGGGGCTTGCACGGCAGGTGCCTTTTATAAAAACGTACAGTGGCCAGGGTATTGACGACAAAACAGCTACCATTACCATTGATATTTCGCCGTGGGGCTTTCATGCCATGATACTGAGCCCCGAAAGTGGTGCAGTATTTATTGATCCGTACTACCGACATCAAACCGACGGATATATATCTTACTACAAAAAAGATTTTATATCGAACAAAAAATTAATTGAAAGCGAACCCTATTTTAGAGAGGAAAAAGCAAAAAAAGATCGTTTGCAAAGCCGCACCGCTGCAGGCCCAACAATTGGTACTAACTTAAAAACCTACCGGCTGGCAGTGGCCTGTACAGGCGAGTATGCGGTAGCCCTGGGCGATACAACCAAGGTCATGGCCCTCGCTTCTATTACAACTACTATAAACCGCGTAAACGGAATTTATAGAAGGGAGCTTAGCATTGCATTTATGCTGGTAGCCAATAATTTAAATATTGTTTTTATAGATCCTGTAACGGATGGTTTTGAGGGTAATAATACGCCTGGTGTCCTGATTAACGAAAGTCAAACCAAAATAACCGCTATCATTGGCAGCGCTAATTTTGATGTGGGCCATACCTTCAGCACCGACGGCGGCGGGTTGGCTGGCTTGGGTGTTGTATGCCGAAATACACAAAAAGCCAGGGGTATTACCGGTAGCCCCAATCCGCAGGGCGACCCCTACGATATTGACTTTGTTGCCCACGAACTAGGCCACCAGTTTGGGGCTACGCACACGTTTAATGGCAATACAGGTAATTGCGCAACTCCAAATGGCGACAATACCAGTAATGTTGAGCCAGGCAGTGGCAGCACTGTTATGGCTTATGCCGGTATTTGTAATTCAGCCAGCAATTTGCAAGCCAATAGCGACCCGCAGTTTCATTCCATTAGCCTAACGCAAATAAATGATTACATAATAAACAGTAGTGGCAATAGTTGTGGAGTTAACCTTGCCACAGGCAACAGGGCGCCGGTTGTAAATGCGGGTACAGACTTTATCATTCCCCGGTCAACACCTTTTATGCTTACGGGTGTGGCCTCCGACGCCGATGGCGACCCCCTTGTTTATAGCTGGGAACAAATTGATATTGGTGGCCCCTTTGGATTACCGGCAAGCCCATCGGGCAATGCGCCCATTTTTCGGTCGTTTGCACCTACCAGTTCGGCAGTAAGGGTTTTTCCACGCCTCTCTAACCTGGTGGCTAACACCACCCCTTTTGGCGAGGTGTTGCCAACTTATGCACGAAATATCAATATGAGATTAACGGCCAGAGATAATAGAGAAACCGGGGGTGGCGTATCGTCCGACGATGCTAAGCTAACTGTTTTTGCCAATGCAGGGCCATTTATCGTAACCTCGCCCAATACCTTTGTAAATTGGGTGGCAAACTCGTTTAGAACAATTACCTGGAATGTAAATGCAACTGACCAGGCACCCATTAGTTGCGCTAACGTAAGCATTTCGTTGTCGTTAGATGGTGGCTTTACCTATCCTATACTACTGGTGGGCAGCACCCCTAACGATGGGACGGAAGAAATAAAAGTACCTGCCAATTTAACCACGCAGGCACGCATACGGGTAATGGCAGAAGGCAATATATTTTTCGATATAAGCAATCTTAATTTTAGTATAATCAACGGCAATACCCAGGAGTTTGTATTTAATGCACCTGCACCTGTTACCAGCTGCAATGGTGTTAATCCTTCGGCGGTTTTGCGTACCAGTGCATTAGCGGGTTTCAGCCAGCCCATTGCACTGTCGGCCAACGCGGTTCCGCAAGGCGCTACTTTGGTATTTAGTAATAACCCAGCCACACCCGGTACCGATGTTACCGTTACCCTTCAGGGCAACCTGGCACCGGGTATTTACACTATTATTGTAACGGGCATTGCCAATTCAGTTACAAAAAACCAAAGTTTGGAATACCGTGTAGGGCCAATAACGGCTACCGCTACACTTAACAACCCAGCTAACAGCTCCATCGGGCAACCAATAATGCCCAACTTTAGCTGGAGCGCTATTGCAGGAGCCTCGCAATACCTGCTGGAGATTGCTGACAGTCCCGCATTTACCAATATTGTTCAAACCATTAGCGGGGTAAACAGCCCCAGTTTTACCCTTAGCAATCCGTTGTTGCAAAATACACAATACTATTGGCGGGTAAGGGCAAGCAATACCTGTGGTACAGGTAGCGCTTCGGCAACCAATGTATTTAGAACATTTCTTGCACAGTGCAATCCGCCTGCCGCAAGTAGCGATGTACCAAAAGTAATAGCCGCTGCAACAGTAAATACTATTACCTCCACGCTAAATGTGGCAAGCAACGTATTAATAAACGACCTTAATGTAGTAGGCTTGAAAGGAACGCATGAATATATAACTGATATTACGGTTAGCCTGCGCAGCCCAAGCAATACCAGTGTTATTTTGTTTGATAAGATATGCGACGGCGAACAAAATTTTGACCTGAACCTTGACGACCAATCTTCCACCCGCACCTTTCCCTGCCCACCAATTGGTGGCGTAACTGTGCAACCTGCATCGCTCTTATCGGCGTTTAACGGCCAGGCCAGCGCGGGCACATGGACGTTGACCGTAACTGATAACGAAACGGGAGATGGCGGTAGCCTTACAGCATGGGGACTGATCATTTGCTCAAGTGTTGCTACACCTTTGCCGGTAAACTGGCTAAGTTTTACTGCTACTAAAGGCACCGGAAATTCAGTAAACGTTTATTGGTCAACAGCCAACGAAAACCAAAACAACCTTTACCAAATTGAGCGAAGTGGTAATGGAATACAGTTTGCTGCTATTGGTACCTTACCTGGTGGTAATAACCCAACCATGCTTCAGCAATATTTTTATATTGATGGCAAACCTAATGCAGGGGTTAATTATTATCGTTTAAAGCAGGTAGATAAGGATGGCCAATTTACGTATTCGGCCATTGTTAAGGTTATTTTAAACAAAAAGATGCATAGCTGGAGTGTTTACCCTAACCCTGCACACGGGCAAACTACCGTTAAGTTACAGGCAGCGGCCAAAAAGCTAAATATTGGCCTTGTAGATGCATTGGGTAAAGTAGTATATCGTAATAACCTACAAAACACTGTAAGTGGGCAACAGGTAAATGTTCCGCTACAAGGGCTTGCTACGGGTTTGTATATCTTAAAAGTTGAGGCCGACGGCGAAACCAGAACCGAAAAAATTGTAGTTAATTAGGCGTAAGTATATTGTTAATTGTAACAGGCCATTGCTACTACAGCAGTGGCCTGTTTGTTTGGGTTAAAATGTATTTGTACATTTCAACAGTTTGGGTGTGGTTTGTAATAGGCAATAAGCTGCCTGCCCGCCTTGCAAAAGCCAGGTATGGTATTAAAGAAAGCGTGCATTATGCAAATAAGCGGCAGTAAGTCATTTTTCAAGATGTTTTTTGCGGCCATTTTTTGGCTTCTGTGTTTTGGATGGGTTAGCTCGTGTAATACTGAGCCTCCTGATACCGATTCGGAGGTTCAGGATTCGGTAGCCGTTGCGCTTGGTGTGACAATAAAAGATAGTGCGGTGTTTATGAAAAACAGCAATGCACTATGGTTAACCAAAACGGTTGGAGCGCCAAACCTTCAATGGTCAAAACTACAATTAGAAAACTATTGGTCCGAGGACACGCTTGACTGGCAGCCCTTTGCCCCCGGCGAAACATTTTATAAAGATTATCAATCGGTATTGTATTGGTCGCCCGATAGCAGTTACCTGCTTGATGTGGGATCGTATGGGCTAATGGTTGTAAAAGATGAAAATGGAAATACCACGCTTGAGGCCGGCGATCCCGATACTGAAATTGCGGTGATCGTTCCGTCAAAAAATGAAAAAGCCCGCCTGATGTTTGCGGGCCCGGCTTCGTATATTATGGGCGGTAAGTGGCTTGATAGTACGCAGGCGTCCATTGTGGGCACCTTTGACAAAGAAAACAGCGTGGAAAAGGATACCCTTGTTTGGATGATTGATATAAAGAAAAATTTTTTTAGGCTTTATAACTTCAAAGCTGCACGTAACTAAGGGCAAAACCTATGCTGGCATATATAAAAGCCAATAACTAATTATATTAGTGTGATGCTGCAGTATTGCTTGTGCCTTTTAGTGTATCTGCAACTGCTTTTGTGCCTGTTGTATCCATTGTTTTCATGTGATTAGTATCGCTTTTCATGTGCTGGCCATCCTTCTTTTGGTGCGATTCACCTTTCATTTCATGTTCTCCACCTTCATGCCCCCTCTTTTCGTGTTCCATGGTTTCTTCACTTTCTTCGCGGGTTTCCTGGCTGGTTGATGAATAGGGGTTATGACAGGCCACAAAAAATGCAAATGCTGATAACAATAATAAAATCTTTACTTTCTTCATTAGGTATAAGTTGTTATAAATTTCGCAAATATATAATCAATAAAGCATTTTACAGGGTAAGGAGGTTTGGCCCCTGCTGTAAAATAAAAAACCGCCCCTACCGGGGCGGCGGTATAATTTTGCACAAAATCGGTTTTAGCCGTTCATACTGGCCAAAAATTCCGTGTTGTCTTTTGTGCCACGCATGCGGCGCAAAAGGTCGTTCATAGCCTCCTCGGTGTTCATATCGTTTATGTAAAGTCGTAATATGTTCATACGCTGTAGCGTCTCTTTGTCAAGCAACAGGTCGTCGCGGCGGGTTGACGATGATACAAGGTCGATAGCCGGAAAAATTCGACGGTTAGCCAAACGGCGGTCCAACTGTAATTCCATATTACCCGTTCCTTTAAATTCTTCAAAAATTACCTCATCCATTTTTGAGCCGGTTTCTATAAGTGCAGTGGCAAGTATGGTAAGCGACCCGCCATTTTCAATTTTACGGGCAGCACCAAAAAATTGTTTGGGTTTTTGCATAGCGTTGGCCTCCACACCACCACTAAGTACTTTACCGCTTGATGGTGCTACCGTATTGTGTGCACGTGCAAGGCGGGTAATACTATCTAAAAGTATTACCACATCGTGGCCACACTCAACCAGCCTTTTGGCTTTTTGCAGGGCAATGGTACTCACCTTTACGTGTTTTTCGGCTGGTTCGTCAAAAGTTGAGGCTATTACTTCTGCACGAACGCTACGTTCCATATCGGTAACTTCCTCGGGCCTTTCGTCCACCAGTACCACCATCAGGTAACACTCGGGGTGATTGGCGGCAATTGCGTTTGCTACTTCTTTTAACAACATAGTTTTACCCACCTTAGGCTGGGCAACAATTAAACCACGCTGGCCTTTACCAATGGGGGTAAAAAGATCTATGATGCGGGTACTAAAATTAGTGCTGCTTGTAAACAGGTTTAGCTTTTGAAAAGGGAACAAGGGCGTTAAATAGTCAAATGGAACGCGGTCTCTTACCTCATCGGGGCCTTTACCGTTAATGGTCTCAACCTTTAAAAGGGCAAAGTATTTTTCGCCGTCTTTTGGTGGCCTTACCGATCCGTATACAGTATCACCCGTTTTTAATCCAAATAATTTTATTTGCGATGGCGACACATACACATCGTCGGGCGATGATAAATAATTGTAGTCCGATGAGCGTAAAAACCCATACCCATCGGGCATCATTTCCAATACACCTTCGCTTAGTATTATGCCATCAAATTCAATATTAAAAGCTTGCTCGCGGCGCTGGTGTTGTTGGTAACGTGGCGGTTTTTCGGTAGTTGTTGCACTTTCTGCCAAGGTATTTTCGGCACTTATTTCAGTAGCCTCTTCCCCGGCGGTAGTGTTGGCAGGTTCCTGGGTGTTGTTTTCGTCATTTTGATTGTACTCCTGGTTTACCACCTCTTCAGCCTCCTTACTTTTAGGTTTGCGTCCGCGCTTTTGAATATTTTGAATGGCTGGCCGTGGCGTATTTGTTGTACTATTTTTTTCCTCTTCCTGCTGCCCGCCGCCCGATACCACTTCGGCCTCTTCGGTAATATTGGCGGTTTGCGATTTTACAATTCTTTTTCTCTTTCCTTTCTCAACCACAGGCTCTTTAGTGTCGCCGCCAAGCGCCTGCTTATCAAGAATTTTATAAATCATGTCTTGTTTATCTAATTTTTTAGCATGGGGAATGCTTAGCTGGTCGGCTATATCCAATAGCTCAGGAACAAGCATGTCGTTCAGTTGCGAAATGTCGTACATAAAAGGTTTTGTAAGTTAATCTGTCGGTAATCCAAATTGTTGAAAGGAAAAAGTTTGAATGTTGATTATGGGAAATAGAAAAAGGCGGACAGTGAAGAGTAGTTGTTCCTGGTCTCCTTTAAATTCCAATGCAAGTTTACGTTAGTATTTTGTAATTCAAAAAAAAATAACTCTTAATTATTGCATATTTTTCTTGAAAAAGTTTATAAAATACAATTTTTTTAACGGCCAACCGATTGATTTTAAGTAACATAGAAACCTGCCGCAGGTGGCCAACCGGGCAATGCCGAAGTAGCTTATCATTGCAAACTTTTAATTGTTAAATATTGTGTTTATAGTAGCCACCGGAGTTTAACAAGCACCAGTTGGTTTTACAAAACCCATTATTTTAATGAATTAGTTACCTTTTAATGTATGGTTATTTAACCTTGTTTAATAGAACGGTAAAGTGTAAAAAACTGTGCCAGATAAAGATACCAATTAACTAAATGCTTGTTATGTATAAAAAAAGACAATTTTTGCCGCAGATATTTATCACCCATTAGTTTAATTACGGCAAAAAGTGGTACTAGCCTTAATGTAAAGCAGGTACAGGCCCTTTAATTTTTTGGTAGCAGCACAGATAGAGGCTGGCAACGCCGCGTAACAATTACCAAATGAGGCTATCAACCCGGCAACGTTGTATAGCGTGCAACTTTGCGCATTGGCCTTATTGCCACTTACCCATACCGCCTGGCCGCTTTTAACAGCATTGGGAAAAATGCGTACAACTGTATTAGTACACGCAGCCATTAAAATAATTAACTGGCTGTTTGCGACCTCTCCCACCTTAGCATTGGTTTTTAACCTGTAGTATTGTACGCCGTTTCTTTTATTTTTGCCGGAAAGCATAAAAACCAATTGAAAGACTGCTTTTAACAAACGTGCTAAAGTTGATAAAAAAAAACCCGTTGTTGCTTCGTTCAATTTAAAAAATAGCAGCAACTTTTGGCTGTGCAAGGTTACAATAATGCGTCAAGCGAATGTTGACAATGGTTCCGTTAAGCAACAAAGTTTAATAATTATGCGGTATTTGGTACACCCAATGCTGAAGATAAAATCCTGATAAAAATGGCTGACTAAAATTATTAAAGATATAAGTGGGCGATGCACGTTTAAATGCCAGCCCGACGAAATTATTCTGGCGAGGCATGAGCCGGGCGGGCAACGACTGCTGAAAACAGCTATAAAGCCCGGTTCCAAAATATCAGCACCAGATTGCTGATAGTCAATAAAAAATTTTACTTCAAGATTGAATAAATCTAGGGTAAAGGATCAAATATATTGAATGATTGCCGCTATTTAGTACACCCAATGCGGAATATATAATCATGACAAAAAAGGCTGAATAAAATTACCAACTGTACAAGAGTATGACCTCTATGGTTATAGAGGCAGGCTGCAACGACTACTGAAAACTGCTATAAAGCCAGGTTCCAAAATATAAGCACAAGAGTGCGGATAGTTATTATGTATTTATATTATAGCGCTCAACACTTTTACAAAAAGTTTATTCTGATAGATTATCAGACCGTCTGGTTCAGTCATTATTTGTTGCTATTGCAACAAGTATAATAAATATTTGCTCACTACAATCGCCACCTGTTCAATTTGTATAGCCCTTATCTTTGCCGCGCTTAAAAAATTTACATGTTCAATACCAGGGTCAGGATAAAAGACGTACTCGCCACCGGCGAAATTGGCAGGGAAATAGTGGTAATGGGGTGGGTGCGTACGTTTAGAAACAACCAGTTTATAGCCTTAAACGATGGTAGCACCAATAATAATTTACAGGTGATGGCCGAGTTGGGTTTGCTGGATGACGCTACAATAAAACGCATTACTACCAGTGCCTCCTTAAAGGTTACGGGTACTGTAGTGGAGTCGTTAGGCAAAGGTCAAAAAGTAGAACTAAAAGCCTCCGTAATTGAAATACTGGGTGATAGCGACCCGGAAAAATATCCCCTTCAACCAAAAAAACACAGCCTTGAGTTTTTACGCGAGAAGGCACACCTCCGCTTTCGCACCAACACTTTTGGATCGGTGTTCAGGGTGCGCCACTCACTCGCTTTTGCTACCCATAAATTTTTTAACGATAAAGGATTTATGTACTTGCACACGCCCATTATTACCAGTAGCGATGCCGAGGGCGCAGGTGAAATGTTTAGGGTAACTACGTTGCCGTTCGATAATCCGCCCCGCAAAAATGATGGTGCCATTAATTATAACGACGACTTTTTTGGCAAAAGCACCAACTTAACCGTTAGCGGTCAGTTGGAGGGCGAGTTGGGTGCGATGGCTTTTAGCGACATTTATACTTTTGGCCCCACCTTTAGGGCCGAAAACAGCAACACGGCCCGCCACCTTGCCGAGTTTTGGATGATTGAACCGGAGATGGCGTTTTACGATATTGAAGACAATATGAACCTGGCAGAAGAATTTATACGCTACCTGATTGCCTATGCGCTGGAGCATAACCGCGACGATATTGACTTTTTAGCCCAACGCCTGGCCGAAGAAGAGAAACAAAAGCCGCAGGCCGACCGCAGCGAACTTGGATTAATTGAAAAACTGGAATTTGTGTTGAACAACCAATTTGAACGCATAACCTATACCGAAGCCATTGATATTTTGCTGCAAAGCCCGGCCTACAAAAAGAAAAAATTTACTTACGAAGTTAAATGGGGTGTAGACCTGCAAAGCGAGCATGAGCGCTACCTGGTAGAGAAACATTTTAAAAAACCGGTAATCGTTACGGCTTATCCAAAAGATATAAAGTCGTTTTACATGCGCCTGAACGAAGATGGCAAAACCGTGGCTGCTATGGATATACTTGCGCCCGGCATTGGCGAAATAGTGGGCGGATCGCAAAGGGAAGAGCGGCTTGATAAACTGGAAGCCCGCATGGCCGAAATGCACATACCCGCCGAAGAAATGAGCTGGTATTTAGACACCCGCCGTTTTGGCACCGTACCGCACGCCGGTTTTGGCCTTGGGTTTGAGCGCATGGTACAGTTTGTAACAGGCATGACCAACATTCGCGATGTAATTGCTTTTGCCCGTACCCCCAAAAATTGTGAGTTTTAAATGATAGGCATTTATTTTATCAACGGTTGGCCGTGGCAATATTTGCTGCGGTCAACCGTTTTTTAATTTATAAGCACGCAGTAGTAAGTACACTTTTTGGGGAGCCAGGCATTGAATAAATATTTTACATTGTTGCGTCGCACACTTCAACGTTTATAAACTACTTGAGCTTTTTCCTTTTCTATATTTCTTTCAACTTTCCTGTAGTTATTGACGTAGGGCTATAAAATCTTTTTTTTAAACACATTAATAAAAAAAAGGTGGTCTTAAAGGTGTAGCCTGTAAAAGCCCTTCCCGAACAAAGTGTTGCTGGCGGGGTTTTATTAGCAACGCCTTTGCGAGGTAATTTTAACCGTTGCCCAAAGCAAAATTTAATGCAGAAAGTAAACATCGTTTGGTTTAAAAAAGACCTTCGGGTAACCGATCACCAGCCACTGGCCAATGCTGTTGCCACCGGCTTGCCAGCCATTTTACTATTTTGCTTTGAACCAACGCTACTGCAGCACAAAACCGCCGATGTGCGCCACTGGCGGTTTATGTACGAAAGCATTGTTTCGTTACAAAAAACCTTACACCCCTTTGGCCATACGCTTTATTTTTTTTACTGCGAAGCGCCGGATGCTTTGGAACAGCTATCCCAACACTATCACTTTAACCAACTATTTAGCCATGCCGAAACCGGCCATACCGCCAGTTGGCAGCGCGATAAATTGGTGACCACCTTTTGCAAACAAAAAGGTATCCAATGGACCGAAAGTCAAACCAACGGGGTAATAAGGGGGCTCTCATCGCGTGCCAATTGGAACAAAAAATGGTTTGACACCATGTCTGCGCCGCAGGTACATGTTGATCTTGCACAATTAAAAACGATAGAGCTGAGACCCGAGTTGGTAACACAGGTACAAGGTGCCCCGCTGCCTGCCGATATTACTACAATCAACAAAAACTTTCAACCTGGCGGGTTGGCGGCAGCCAACAGTTATTTGCAGGGCTTTTTAAATGAGCGGATTTATGGCTATTCGCGGTCCATAAGTAAACCTGTGGCGGCACGTTATCATTGCAGCAGGTTGTCGCCTTATTTTGCTTATGGCAACCTAAGCATAAGGCAGGTGTACCATGCAGGACAGCAGTTAAAAAACCAGGTGCCTGCCAGCAAAAAGGAAGTTAGTTTTTTTAGTAGCCGCCTGTTATGGCATTGCCATTTTATTCAAAAGTTTGAGACCGATACCAGCTACGAAACCCTCAATATTAACGCAGGCTTCAACAACATCCGTAATGAGGTTGATAGCTTTCGGCTAACCGCCTGGCAGACCGGCCAAACGGGAATACCGCTGGTAGATGCGTGTATGCGCTGCCTACAGGATACCGGCTACGTCAATTTTAGGATGCGCAGTATGCTGGTAAGTTTTTTAACGCACCACCTATGGCAGCCGTGGCAGGCCGGGGCGCCCCACCTGGCCCGTATGTTTCTTGATTATGAGCCCGGCATCCACTACCCGCAATTGCAAATGCAGGCCGGTACCACCGGCATCAACACCCTACGCATATACAACCCCGTAAAACAAGCGCAGGATCATGATCCGCAGGGTGAATTTATAAAAAAATGGGTGCCCGAATTAGCGCAGTTACCTCTGCATTTTCTTCACCAGCCATGGTCTATGACCGCTATGGAAAAAACAATTATGGGCGGCTTCCATTACCCCCCGCCAATAGTAGATGTAGAAACTGCCGCCGCCAAAGCCCGCGACCAATTGTGGGGCACAAAAAAGAGTGCCGAAACCCGGCAGTTTAATAGTGCCATCTTACAAAAACACACGCAACGCAAAAGCACTAAAGAAGATACGCTGCAAATTCCGGGCGAAATGTAAGGGCTCCGGGCCCGCTAAATATTTTTAGACCAGTGCTTCTTTATTACATCAAACTTCCTTTATATTTGCAGCCCCTAAAGGGAATAATTTTCTTTATAAAAAGAAAATTTGGACGGTGCGGTAGCTCAGTCGGTAGAGCAAAGGACTGAAAATCCTTGTGTCGCCGGTTCGATCCCGGCTCACACCACTTGATCGAATTAGAAGCCTTGTAAATTAATGATTTACGAGGCTTTTTCTTTTAGGGGCAATAATAGAGGCAAGAAATGAAAGTATTATTGCCCTTTTTGATTTTTAGCCAGATTACCAGCCTTTCCGGATTGCCCCCTGAACAATATGTGACCGTCGCATTTCATCTTTTATCTAATTCACTTATTGCCTAATCAACTTAATTTTAAAAGCATTGACAATATTTCACCAGTGGCATCAGTGGCATGGATAATCTGAACTGCCATCGCTGTCGTTGGGTAAGCACTCACATTCCCGCAATTATAGAGCAGCACTTAAAATTACCTTTTTCGGTTAAATAAGGATGCTTTCACAGTACAAATTCCAGTTCGATGGGTAAGGTTGTTTTGACACTATTATGCGTGCCCGGTTATTGAGGCTATCTAACCCATCCACTTATTGCAACAAAAAAATAAAAATATTTTTTGCCTGCTTTACTATATGTAATCGTGTTAAAACGAATGACTTGTAACTAACCAGGTATTAGGAAGTCGTAAAACAATCCAAAATAATTTAAACGAATTTCTCTTTGACAAGCGTCAATTAATAAATAAGAAAATGTTTGTTTTAGTAACTACTCCAGAATACGGGATGGTGCATGTGATGCGAAAGGCTTTATTAATAATTGAGGGACAAAGCAAGGCGCCTTTTAAGGAAAACAGAAGCAATGGACGATTTGCTTTCAATTGATGAAGCGGCAAATTTCTTAAAAGTCTCAAAAGCAACAATTCACAACTGGAGAAAACAGGGGATTATTAGTTGCCTACGAAAAGGAGGACGAGTTTAATCAGTCGGCGGATATTAATGAATTCTCTGAAAGGAAAAGGAAAAGTAAAATAGGATTGTCCTGGAATGGTATGTATTCAAAACGTTTTGCTTTACCAGCAAAGTAGTTTAGTACGATGCCGCCATCGCCCAGGAAAACAATGGACGACCCTTTGGGATAAGCAGCATCAGGCCCATTCAGTTGTCGCAGCGAAACGTGTTGGAAATATTGTACAAAGGCAGAGAAAGCTTCACACTGCAGGAATGGAAAGATTTGTTGATAAGGTCTGTAGGCATGGAGCCATCTATGTTATCAGAGAGAGCAAAAAATGTATTGCTGGTTCGCATGATCCCCTTTGTGGAACGAAACTATAATTTGATAGAGTTGGGCCCGAGAGGAACGGGTAAATCACATTTATACCAGCAAATATCTCCTTACTCACATCTCGTGTCTGGCGGAAAAGCCACCGTGGCAAAAATGTTTGTCAATATGGGTAGCGGGGAGAGGGGCCTTGTTTGTAAATACGATGTGGTGTGTTTTGATGAAGTTTCCGGTGTTTCCTTCGACCAAAAGGACGGTGTGAACATTATGAAGGGTTACATGGAAAGCGGTGAATTTAGCCGGGGAAAAGAACCAATCAGGGCTGATGGCGGAATAGTAATGGTGGGAAATTTTGACGTTGATGTGGAGCACCAACAGCGGGTGAGTCATTTGTTTGGTCCAATGCCAAAAGAAATGCGGGACGACACCGCCTTTATGGATCGCATCCATGGTTTTGTGCCGGGGTGGGATTTTCCGAAGCTTAATAAAACGTATTTCACCAATCATTTTGGTTTAGTAAGCGATTTTCTGGCAGAGTGCTGGACAAGACTGAGAGATACCAGCCGGATTTCTACTGTGCTGCCACGTATTGACTATGGTGGCGCATTAAGTGGCAGGGATACAACAGCGGTGAACAAGACACTTAATGGCTTACTAAAACTACTACAGCCTAATCCCGAAGCCCCCATTTCAGACGAGTTGTTGGAATGGGCTGTAAAAATTTCATTAGAGTATCGTCGCAGGGTTAAAGAGCAACAAAAGAGAATTGGTTCCGCTGAGTTTCGTAATACCCATTTCAGCTATAGAATTGGCGAAGATGGTGTAGAGACATTTGTAACCACGCCGGAAATTCGCAGCGAAAATACTATTGGCGAAGACCCGCTACCTCCCGGGCAGATATGGGCCTTAAATGCGGGTGGCCAGGAAGAAATGACCGGGTTGTATAAAATTGAGGTGAGCACAGGTCCAGGCTCCGGAGTTAGGATATTAAATAAACCTGCTCCGCCGCAGTTCCAGGAAAGCGTAAGATTCGCCGGGCAGAACCTATACAGCAAAAGCAAAGAATTAGTAGGCGACCGGGACGCCAGGATGAGTGAATTTTCCATTCAGTTGAGGGCCTTTGATTCCTCAAAAAGTGGAAATGGAATGGGGATAGCCGTACTAATGGCAATGTGCAGTGCAATGCTTGAAAGAAATACAAAAGGCGGGTTAGTAGTGGTAGGTCAACTCAACCTGGGAGGTTCGTTAGACCTGGTTTACAACGCTGTAAACCTGGCAGAAATCGCCGTAGAAAAGGGCGCAACAACCCTGCTTATCCCGCTCAACGCCCGAAAGCAATTGAACGACTTGTCGGATGATATGATTACGAAAATCAATATTCAGTATTATACAGATATCAGGGATTGTTTGTGGAAGGTGGTGATGGAGTGAGGGGAGATGGTGATGGGAAAGATTGAGAATTGAAAGCCATGGCAAATAAGTTGAGTAGTATGTATCGGAGAATCTCCAGCCAGCAAATTGGGACGCATACTATCATTTGCCTATATATGATAAGCGAAATATTCCCCCATTTTAAACATGAAAAACTGACTGACTATGGCAAAACAAGCCTTTGGTTTTTGTAGCAGGAATTTTATTTATATTGATTAAGCGCATTCATTAACCTATTTTTTATAATCTCTTCAAGGCTTTCAGGTTTAATAACAGCTATACTATCTGCATACGATAGTATTAACCGTTCCAGTTCATAATTGATAATAAGCTGAA
>Ga0335397_10001520_pt1 | contig 31616 bp, 29 predicted proteins | sample MAT04_FD_205740 | JGI IMG/M metagenome (GOLD analysis project Ga0335397, IMG submission 205740) | Freshwater microbial communities from Lake Fryxell liftoff mats and glacier meltwater in Antarctica - MAT-04 (spades assembly) (version 2) ... | reverse complement strand
GCGGGGACTAGAGCACGCTGCCGCGGGGTTGGTCGAGCCCGGAGGTGCGTGGCAGCTGGGAAGTCGAACGGCCGAGAGTGCGGGGAAGCTAACGCCGGGGACGTCTCGCCTTCTCGTATCCCCGACCGAAGGATCCCCGGCTTTGCTACGGGTGACGGCTCAATGGAGCAGGGCGGCGTCGCGGATCGCGCGGATCAACTCGGGATCCGTCACCCCGTTTACGATGAACTGGATGCCGACGCACAGCAGCAGGAAGCCCATGATCTTGGTGAGGGCGTGCATGCCGTTAACTCCGATGACCGTCACGATTTTGCCGGAAAGGCGCAGGGTGGCGTAGGTGATGGCCGCGACGGACAGGATGCCGAGGATGATGGCGACGTAATCAAGCCAGGTGCTGGCGAGCGAAGTGAAACCCAGCGTGACCGCGATTGAGCCCGGGCCGCTCAGCATCGGCATGGCGAGGGGGGAAAAAGAGATGTCCCGCTTGCCCCGTGCTGCCTCCCGGGCGCGTTCGTCGTCAGCGGGCCCCTTGGGCGCGGTCACGAGCATGCCGGAACCGATGCCGGCCACGAGCAGGCCGCCGGCGATGCGCAGGCCGGGAATGGAAATGCCGAAAAACCCCATGATGAACGTGCCGCCGAACAGGAAGCTCAGGAGGATGACCACCATGTAAATGCACGCCATGCGGAGCTGCTGCAGCCGCCGGGCGTGCGAGTCACCCTCGGTGATGGCAAGGAACGTGGGTGCGCCGGCCAGGGGGTTGATGATCGGCAGGAGCGCGATTACCGTGCCGAGGATCAGCTGCCAGAAATGGGAGGCCGTGTGCATGGGATAAATCAGTCCGACTCTTTCTCTTCCTTCTTTATCTTACTCTTTCGTCGGGGAGCGCAAGGAGCAGACGCGGTGAAGGGTCGGAGATGGAGAGAAAGATTAAGAGAAAGAGGAAAGAGAAAGATTGCCGGAAACGAAGCCCGAAGGAGGCCGCATCACCAGACCTCGACCGGGCCCTTGGGCACCGGAATGGACTCGCGTTCGATGGACTCCGGGGCGCCCGGTTCGCGCATGAACGTCGCGACCATCGGACCCGGCTGGTATTTGGGGAGGAGTTCGCCTGCTTCGTCACAGAAGGGCGCGCGCCAGGCGACATACTCCGTGAGCGCGGCCTCAAAATCGGCGCGCGAGGTGATGCTGATGATGCGGCGCTTGAAATCCTTGGCGGGTCCGAAGCGCTTGGCATACCACGGCGCGACCTTGCGGAAGAGCTTGGCGCCGTTCTCCTCGCCATAAAAAGCGATATAACGCTCGAAATGCCGGCGCAGCACGCGCACGCGTTCGGCGAATCCCGGCTCGGGAGTAAGTTCGCCGGTGCGCAGGTAATGCTCCGTGCGGCGGAATATCCACGGGTCGTAGAACGCGCCGCGGCCAATGCTGACGCCGGCGCAGCCCGTTTCGGCGAACATGTGCTTCGCCGCCTCCGGCGTGGTGACGTCGCCGTTGCCAATGACCGGAATGGCTTTCACGGCCTGTACGACCGAGCGGATGCCGGCGAGGTTGATGGTGCCGCTGAAACCTTGGGCGCGGGTGCGGCCGTGGACGAAGATGGCGGCCACGCCGGTGTCCTCGAGCACCCGCGCGAGGTCGGGCGCGGTGAGGTTGTCGTCATCCCAGCCCAGGCGCATCTTGGCCGTGATGGGGATTTGCACGGCGTTGATCATGCCGCGGACGAGTGCGGCGGTTTTCGTGAGCTCGGTCATCATCGCGGAGCCGCCGCCGATCTTGACGACCTTTTTGACAGGGCAACCCATGTTGATGTCCACGGACTGCACGCCGAGTTCCTGGCACATCACGGCGGCGTCGCGCATCTCCTCCGGCACGCTGCCGAAGAGCTGGATGGCGAGCGGTCGGTCGGAGGGCGACGTGGCGACGAGCTTGAGTGCGGTGGCATTGCGCTCGAGGAGGGAACGGGCGTTGACGAGATCGGTGGTGGCCCAGCCGAGTCCGCCCAGTTCCCGCACCGTCTCGCGCATGGGCAGGTTGGTGTAACCCGCGAGCGGCGAGAGAAAGAGGTTGGACGAGAGTTCGTACGGTCCGAGGCGCATGGCTGCGCTATGATGCTTGCGCTCAAGATGAGCGCAACCCTGCGGCAGTGTAACCTATTGGGTTACATGTCACAGGGTGATGTCCCGGCCAGCGCGCAGCTCGTTGAACCAGTGCATCAGCTGCAAGGTGAGCTCGGCATCAGGCAGGCGACTGCGACAGTGGAGGAAATCATTCAGCCGTTGCCGCGGAATTCCGAGATGGCGAGCGAGGCGGGCTTTGGCTCCATAGGGCTGCGCCGCCCGGAGAAAGAGCGCTGCGCAGACATTCCACATTGGAGATTCGGCTCCGAAAGCCTTCTTTCAGCGAATTTGCCGCAGTTGTGGGTGCGGATGAATCGAATTGCCCGGGTCTTGGGCTCTGGACATGCAGGCAGGGTGAAACATGCGTCGCTTTTTAGCCGCTTGAGCTTCGTCCGTGGCATGTTTGTGGTGGCCGGGATGATGATGATCGGCCCGACCGCCATCCGGGGCGCGCACTACGCCCGCGGAGAGGTGATTCCGGAGGTGAAATTGAAGGACGGCACCTTACTCCACGACGTCACGGTGGTCGCGGTCGGCGCCACGACCTTGGTGGCGCGTTGGCATGGTGGGCAGGGCTCAATCGTGCTCGCCCAGTTGCCGCCGGAAATGCGGGACGCTTTTGCTCCCGCCGTCGCACCGAAAACGGCAGTGGCTCCTGAGCCCGAGCCGATGGTTTCGGGGGATCCAGCATCGGCTGGCTTACCTACTGAAATCAAGCTGACGAACGGGTTTGTCATGCACCGATCCCGGGTGACGCGCTGGGCAGAGCAATCGGTGCTGGTGAGCTATCCGGGCGGAATCGTTTCCGTCCAATTCAAGCACATCGTGCCCGAGCAGCGCGTGATTTTCGAGGCACGGAGGACCGAGGCACTCGCTCGCCAAGCGCGGGAAGATGCTCACCGAGCCGTGGTGACGGCTGCGGTCTCCCAGACAAACCAGGTGCGGCGGACGAGGGAACGGCTATTGGGGGATGAAGCCGACCAAAAATCCGAGGCTATCAACCGGGGCGTGGCCGAGCGTTATTTGGTCAAGGGCATGACGAAGGAGCAGGCGAAGCAGGCCTATGGGAGGCCACAACGGGGGGATGATAGAAACGGCACCCTTTTTTTCTATGATGGACGCGGGCGCGATAAATATGGGAACAGCGCTGATCGTGTTCTGCTTTTCAATAGGGAAGAGATACTCACCGACTGGTGGGATCAGCGTGGCAACGAATTGGACGGCAACGTCCAGCGTTCGACCTTGGACGACGGCCTGCACGGTCCGCCGCGCTAGATTTCCGCTCCCGGGCTGACCGCCACTTGAGGTCTGAGCGAATCGATTTGCGCGCTCTGTGGACTTTGGCCATGCAGGCAGCGTGAAATCGACCCTTGGGTCTCAGCGCTTTGGCATCGTCCGTGTCTCGCTTGCTGTGATGGGATTGATGGTGGGAGCGACGGGCGTCCGGGGCGCGCACTACGCCCGCGGAGAGGTGATCCCGGAGGTGAAATTGCAGGACGGCACCGTGCTGCGCAACGTTAAGGTGGTCGCGGTCGGCTCCACGACTATCGTGGCCCGGTGGGCGGGTGGGCAGGGCACAATTGGGCTCGACCATTTGCCGCCAGAGATGCGGGAGGCGCTCGCGCCGGCGGTCGTGATAAACCCCATGGCCGCTCCCCACCCCGCTCCGACGGGTGCGGCCGTTTTGGCTTTGGCTGAGTTGCCGACCGAGATCAAATTGACCAACGGGTTCGTCATGCACCGGGCCGTAGTGACCCACTGGGAAGAACATGCGGTGCAAGTGAGCTATGTGGGCGGAAACGTTACCGTCCAATTTAAGAATATTGCGCCCGGGGAACGGGCGATTTTCGAGGCGCGCAAGTCCGAGGCGCTGGCCGGGCAAACGAAGACGGACGCTGATCAAGCCGCGGCGAAGAGAGTGGCGGCCCGGGCGGAACTGGCCCAGCAGGCGAAGGAAGGGGTGATCCCGGAGGTAAAGTTGGAGGACGGCCGGGTGCTCCATAACTTCATGGTGACCTCCGCCAACGTCTGGGTGATTGGAGCGCGTTGGGAGGGTGGGGAGGGTGCAATTCTGCGCACCCAGTTACCGCCAGAGCTGCGGGAGGCGCTCGATCCGGCCGCGCCGAAGCCCGGGGCGATAGAGCCGGCTCAGGCGATTGCGGCTGAGTTGCCTACGGCGATCAAACTCACCAACGGCTTTGTCATGCAGCAATCCATTGTGATGCGCTGGAATGGAGGGTCTGTACTCGTGCGATATCTGGGTGGAACCGTGCCGGTCCAATTTAAGAACATGGTGCCCGAACAACGAACGGTTTTCATGGCACGAGAATCAGGCGCGCTGGCGGAGCAGGCGAAAAAAGATGTCGAGCAAGCCTCGGCGAATAGCACGGCGGCGGTGGCCGACCAGAAAGCGCGCGCGGTCGCGATGTGGGCCGCCGGACAGCTCGAGGTCCATCCGGAGCCGCCCCCGGGCATGCGCCGCCCGCGAGTACGAGGACCGACAAATGAACCGCTGCCGTGGGACGACCCTGATCCGGAAGCCATCAGGCAGGCCATTTCCAACCATCAATTGGTTAAGGGAATGACAAAAGATGAGGTGAGGCAGTCAATCGGGATTCCCCAGCTCGGTTATGAGAAAACTAGCAGCACATTCATCTACCTCGATCGCGGTCGCGATAAATACGGCAATCACGTCGAGCGCACCCTGTCGTTTACCCAGAACGATATCCTGATGGAATGGTTCGACAAACGCGACGGCGCACCCATGAGCGAAGCCATCCGCTATTGAATCGGGGACGCGATCCGGGCGCGGCGGGAAACCAACCAGACGGGGTCAGCAAGGTTGTTCCACGTTAACTTCTTCGCGGCCGACAAAGCCTAAAATGCGAAACCTAAAAAACCAACCCGACGAGGACGGAAGCAGGCTCAGGTCACATATTTTTCAGTTTTCAGACCATTTTATGCCGCTCCATGCGAGGCGCTCCGCAGCAACCGCAACATACGCGACCTGACCCCAGCTGTGAAGCCAGCTGTTAGCGGGCGAAGTTGATCTGGACGTAAGGGCCGTTGGGTGCGCCGAAGAGCGCGCCGTCGCTCAGGCCGGCGCCGTGATTTTCAAAATGGACGATGGAATCTGGCCGATTGAGAGAGCCGGGCAGGCGTCAGGTCACGGATTTTGGAGTATTCAGACCGTGTTTCGCTGACTCATGCGAGGGGATCCCGCGGCCGCTACAACCTACGCAGCCTGACCTCTGCTTGAGGCCCTGCTGAGGCCTTGGAAAATAGATCCTAGGGTGCGGCGGGGGTGGGGATGCGCGCGCGAATGCCATCCGCCCAATTCACCAATTCTTGATTCTGGGCTTCGGTGAGCTTCGCCTCGCCATGCACGAGGAGATAGGATTTGAGCGGCATCTCGCGGTCCTTGGTTTCCTTGATGGTCTCATTCATTTTCTTGGCCGCGCGTTTTGGAGGATAGGTGCCAAACTGCGAGAAGTTGAGCTCGGCGATGCCTTCGTTGACGTGGCGCTGCATCCACCAGCCGACGGGCTGAATGCGCGTATACCACGGATAGCGCGTGTGGTCCGAATGGCAGTCATAGCAGCTCTCCGCGAGGAGGGCTTTGACCGCCGGCGGCGTTGGATACAGCACAGTGATATCGTTGGGACCGGGGCCGGCGGTGGAGACGTTTTTCGCGGGAGGAAAGAACTGAATCGCCACCAGGGCGATGAGGAGGACGGCGAGGATTTTCTTGATGAGCGAGTGCATGGGATGAAGGGGAATTTAACCGGCAACGGATTCATTCATGATCAGCGGATGTTTCGCTGGACCACGCGGAGGCCGGTTGCAGCCCCGTGGCAATGAATCGTGAGTTGAAGCGCAGCAGTGAAGGAGAGCTGCGTTAAGGTGTGGGTGCGGGGAGGCTCTCCCAATTGGGGTGATTGAAATACCGGGGATACTCGCTGAGCGCGTGGCGCAACTGGGCGAGACCTTCGGCCGAGCGCCCGTCGAGCGTCATCTTGCCTGCGGTCGGGTCGATCACGGCGCCGAGGCAACGAAGGTTCGCTGCGGTAGCCAAAGAGGGTCTTCAAACTGTGACCCACGGCCGAGCGGTCGCTCAGGATCGATGAGGTGTTCCAGAGGGGATCGATGAGCGCCGGGATCCGGCCCACTTCGTTGAATTCGTGCACGGCCTTGGCGGCCAGGCCCGCGCCGAAGGCCAGCCGTCGCCCGTTGGTGAGTTAAAAACCGCCTTAGGTTGAGCCGGACGCTGCCCGCCGGGAGCAGCCAGACGAGGAACGCGGCCGTGCCGATCCCCAGGACCGTCGCGCCGAGGATGGAATAGCGGCAACCAATGGCGGAGAGCATGCCGTCGTGCCAGCGCTAGAAAAAAGCGACGCCTAAGCGAGCTTCTCATCGCAGAGGCCATGGTGCGGCCTGCGAAATACCATCCGAACGCGGCAACGAAACGTCCCACCCCTCGATCTGCGATCCTTCGCCAACCCAAATCCCTCCGCGCACGTTCAAGGAGCGAAGTTCATTTCGAAGCGAGTGAGCCGCGCTACTCCCCCTGGCGATGTGAACGAGGAAGGTGACGGGGCGTTGATGTCGGCAAGCAAGGGGCCGACCTTGACTCGCTCGAAAAACAAGGTAAGCCAGTAAGACATGAATGCGACGCTTTCCAGCAAGGGTCAATTGGTGTTACCCCAAGCCACCCGGCGACGGCTCGGCTTGCTCCCCGGCACAATATTCAGGTGCCGAGTGGCCGGTGATGAGATTGTGCTAACACCCCAGCGTCCGTTGCGGGCCAAGACTCGTTTGGTGCGGGATCGCCTTACGGGCATGCGGGTGACCGAGGCACCCAAAGGGGCGGCCGTCGTGACCAGCGCTCAAGTCCGCGCGCTGCTGGCCGATTTTCCGTGAAATATCTGCTCGATATCAACCTCTTGATTGCTGCCGGGCACACGGCCCACAGTCACCACGGCAAAGCCATGGCATGGATCCAGTCGGTCAGGAACAAGGCGGCACTGTTCTGCACCTGCGCAATCACCGAACTGGGTTTCGTCCGCGTTTCCGTCCAGTCAGGCTTGCAGTACGATGTGGCTGCCGCACGCAAAGCGCTCACGGCGCTGAAAGCCAGTAGCCCGGTGCGATTCGAAATGTTAGCGGATGCACTGGGCACAGATAGGCTACCTGCATTTGCGAAGACTCCGGACAGGCTGACAGACGGACATTTGTTGGTGCTAGCTGACGCCAATGGCGCGGAGCTGGTGACGTTTGATAAGGGTGTTCCCGGCGCGGTACTGCTGACATGAACTCCGCTCCGCGAAACTTATGGCCGCTAATCTTGAAGTGAAACAGTGGTGCAGTTCGAAATCCGGAGCCGAAAATTTGCCACGGATTTGTCAGCAAGCCTGTTTTTGGTTTCAGTTCGCTGCAACTTTGTGCATCGTGTTGCTTGTTCTAACTCACGCATAAACAACTTAAAGCACGCTTAACGAAGCTTTTCTGTTGTTGGGAAGTTGGCGTTTCGAATCCCCGTGTGGACGCCAGCGTTGTTCGGGATGTACAGGTTGCGAAATTAGTTGGACCCTGTGGGGGGCTCAAATTCGGGAATGTAGGTGCAGCCACATGAATCTAATCATCCATACGGGGTCGGACGAACTTCCGATGATCAAGGTTATCGAAACTGCTTCGCATCCCGGACGGCCGTGGCATTTGACATACAGATAGCACGGCCGCGCCGATCGGCTCCCTCCCCGGAAATCAATCTACGGACATCAATGGCCTGCGCTTCTGTGGGATTTTTCCCAAGGGCAAGGAACCATCGATCCGCACGCTGCGCGAATGGACCCGCCTTCGGCGCATCCCTTACCACCTTGGGCACTTCATTTACTACGATCCCATCGAAATTGCGCCTACATCCGAACCCATCTTCGCGTGCCCGCGCGCGGCGAAACTGCCGGGGCGCGATTTACACGGCATGGCCCCAAATCCTGAAATGCTGTTACGTTTTAATACCTCAGCTTCATCAGAGGGTGAAATACGTAACAGCGAAGACGGGCTTAGTCCTTTGAACGGGCTGCGGCTGGGCATGCCAGCCCAGACAGCTTCCCCGTTTCATTGGCACGCTGGAGATTGCCGCGAGAGAGTGCGGCTCAGAACGGGCTCTTGGTGGCTTCGAATCAACCTTTAACCAACCGCCACCGTTCCTTGATTCAGCTATGGTCCATGGCACCCGATTGGTTCAGGCCCTGCAGCAAGGTGAACATGGCTTCAACCTCCGCCACCGTCGTGAGAGAAACCCGGCTTCTCCCGGCGTACCACTGCTCAGCGGCTGGCGAACTGCGCAGCAAGCCATCGTCACCCGTGGCATCGAGCAGCGCAAACAGCAGTTTGGCTTCTTCCGGGGAAATGACCGCGCGCTGCGATCCCTTCACTTTGACCACAAACGGATTTTACGTTTCAGCCCGGGCCGCCGGATTGGCCGGGGCGGAATCTGGGTTGGGCTCCTTCACGCGCTCATCCTCAGCAGGTCGGGCAAAAACTCGCGCTCGGCGGTCTCCCAGTAATCGCAGCCCTGATCACGCTCGTGGAGCACGGCGAGTTCGTCGGCCCGGCGTGCGATGTGCAGCTCCAGCCGGAAAAGTTCATCTCCCGGGATATCACCGCCAACAAGCGGGTAGATGATGGGCGACAGAGCGTTCATAAATGCGAATTAGAGATTGGACGCTAAATCCACTTCCTCCCCAATCAACCTGCGCAGGTTAAGAATACGCAACGAACCGGCCTCGCGCTGCTCTTGCAGGGCCGGTGAACCGCCGCCCGCAGAGGCCAGATTGCGAGCGGCTGACGTTTCCGGCGACCATGCAAACATCGTCAGAGAAAGCCACGCGGCGCAAAATGCCGTCACTTGGCCGGGGAAAGGTGTCAACGCAGCACCCAGCGGCCGGTCCTGTTGTCCGGCCAAAGCGTTGCACGCCTCAAGTGTTGTCGGTCAACAGCGCCACGCTGTCGCCTGCTCTGAGTTCGGCAAGCCCAGCTCTGTGATAACCCCCAATTTCACTCCCGCGCCTTGGGGCATACTGCGCCGGTGAGGAGCCAACCTCGACCGACGGGCGCGATCTTTGGCTGTTGCAGCTGGGTGGCTTGCGCGGGGCGGGCGACGCCTTCGCCGCCGATGGCGGAGCGGGCGGACTGGGAACCGAGGATTCGCGGCGACAGAAACCAATACGCCCGATCCACCAGGCCGTTGTCGAAAAAGCTTCCGAGCACCTCGCTGCCGCCTTCCACGAGAACGCTGATGATGCCGTGGTTGGCGAGTTGGGTGAGCAACCGGCGCAACGGCACTTGCCGGCCGGGAAAACGCCAGACCTGCACCCCTTGTTTTTCCAGCCGCGATTGCCGCTGCGGGCTGGCCGCGCGCGCGCACGCGATGATGCACCGTCCGGTCCGGACCACCTGGCTGCGGGGTGGCGTGCGCAGGCTTGAGTCGAGCACGATCCGCCAGGGATCGGGCGCACCGCGGATCCTGGGCCCCAAATGCGGATCATCCTTCAGCACCGTGGTGATCCCCACCAGGACGGCTTGGTGCCCGGCGCGGAGCTGCCGCCCTCGCTGGCGGGCCGCCGGATCCGTGATCCACTGCGAATGGCCGGCTCGCGTGGCGGTTTTCCCGTCGAGGCTGGCGGCGACCTTGATACTGACGAACGGCAGGCCGGTGTCCCGGAATTTCAGATAAACTTCGTTGAGCGCGCGGGCTTCAGCGGCGCAGGGACCCGACGTCACCTTGATGCCTTGCGCGCGGAGCAGTCGGGCGCCCCGGCCCGCGACTTGGGGATTCGGATCACGCAGGGCGAAAACCACTTCGCTGACGCCGGCGCGGATCAAGGCATCCGTGCACGGCGGCGTGCGCCCGTAGTGGCAGCAGGGCTCGAGTGTGACATAGACAACGGCCCCACGCGCGCGGGGACCGGCCTGAGCGAGGGCAACCACTTCGGCGTGCCGGGTGCCGGGTCCGTTGTGCCAGCCGCGTCCCACGATCCGCCCCTGCTTCACGATCACGCAGCCGACCCAGGGATTGGGATACGGCGGCCGGGTGGGCCGGCGCGCCAGCTCCAGCGCGAGGCGCATGTGGGATTCGTGCGGTGACATTTATTGCACCTTGCTGAGCAGATGCCCGAGCTTGTCCTTTTTCACCCGCAGGTAAGTGCGGTTCGTCTGGCGCGGCTGGGTTTCCAGGGGAACCCGCCGCAAGATCTTCAAGCCATAGCGGGCGATGCCGGAGATTTTCCTGGGATTGTTCGTCAGCAGGTGAATTTTGCGCACGCCGAGTTCATGGAGGATTTGGGCACCCACCGAGTAGTCGCGCATATCGGCGGGCAGGCCGAGTTTTTCGTTGGCCTCGACGGTATCGAGACCCTGGTCCTGCAGGGCGTAGGCGAGAATCTTGTTGGCGAGCCCGATGCCCCGGCCCTCTTGGCTCAGGTAAACGACCACGCCCGCCCCGCGCTCCTGGATCTTCCGCATCGCCGCCTCCAGTTGGTCGCGGCAATCACAGCGGATCGAGTGAAGGGCGTCGCCGGTAAGACACTGCGAGTGCACGCGAACCAGCGTCGCCTTGGTCGCCGAGATTTTACCCATGACCAAGGCGACATGCTGCTGATTCTGTGACGGGCAGTCGTAAACGTGGGCGGTGAACTGGCCGTAGATTGTCGGCATTTGCGCCGACGCCAGCCGCTTGACGAGCCGCTCCCGCGACCGGCGGTATTCGATGAGTTGCTCAATCGTCACGACCTTCAACCTGTGCCGGCGGGCGAGTCGCTCCAGTGCGCCCGCGCGCGCAGCCCGGCCGCTCTGGTCAAGAATTTCGCAGATGGCGGCCACCGGCCGCAACCCGGCGAGCCGCGCCAGGTCGACGGCGGCCTCGGTGTGTCCGGTCCGCACGAGGACGCCACCGGCGCGCGCCCGCACGGGGAAAATGTGTCCCGGCCGGACGAAGTCGTAGGAATGGGCGTTCGGCGCGGCGAGCAGGCGAATGGTGGTGGCGCGGTCCGCCGCGGAAATACCCGTGCTGATGCCGCGGCGCGCGTCCACGGACACGGTGAAGTCGCAGCCGTATGGCGTCGCATTGTCCTCCGCCACCACCATCGGCGGCAGGCCCAGTTGGACGGCGGATTCGCGGGGCAGCGCCACGCAGATCAGACCGCCGCCTGCCTTGATCATAAAGTTGACCATCGCGGGAGTCGCCTTTTGCGCGGCAAAGACGAGGTCCCCCTCGTTCTCGCGGTCAAGACTGTCGCGCACGATCACCATGCGTCCGCGGCGGAGCTCGGCAAGCGCCTCATCAATGGTGGCAGTTTTCATTTGATCGAAGCGAGTGATGTGATCGCGGCCAGCGCGGCCCCGGCGGCTTCAATGCCTTTGTTCATCCGGTTGGTGCCGGCCCGGCGCAGGGCGTCTTTCCGGCGGTACACGGCCAGGACTTCAAAAATGATCGGCACGTCGTGGCGGAGCGACACGTCCATGATCCCGCGAGCGCATTCATTCGCGACCAGCTCGAAATGGTACGTGTCGCCACGAATGACGGCGCCGAGCGCAATCAGGGCATCGTACCGGCGCCGTTTCGCGAGCCGTTGGGCCATAAGCGGGATTTCGAAGCAGCCCGGTACAGTGACACGGTCGATGCGTGCGTCGGGAACTCCGGCGGCGCGCAACGTGGCAAGGCAGGCCTGTTCGAGACTGGTCGTTATCTCCGGGTTGAATTCGGCCCGGATAATGGCAAATCGGCTGCGCGCGGCCAGGGCGCGGGGAAAAGGGGGAGTGGCAGGCTTGGTTCTCATTGCGGGAAAAGTTTCTCCACGTATTTGGCCACCAGATCGACCTCAAGGTTCACCGGGTCACCGGTCTTTTTCCCGCCCAGCGTGGTGCGGGCCAGCGTGTAGGCCAGCAGCGAGACCCTGAATCCGCGCGCCGTCGTGGCCGCCACGGTGAGGCTGATGCCATCGATGGCGATGGAGCCTTTTTCCACGATGTAGCGGAGGTAACGCGCGGGCAGGGTGAATTCGTAAATCCGGGCTTCGCCGTCCTTGCGGATGCGCTGGATTCTACCGGCGGTATCGACATGCCCCTGCACGAGGTGTCCGCTAACGAGGCTGTTGAGGCGCAGGCTGCGCTCGAGATTCACCGGACTGCCGGGCCGCAGCGCCCCCAGCGTGGTCCGGCGGAGGGTCTCATGCATGTAAACGACCTGAAAACTCCGGGCGCTGCGCAGCTGCACCGTGGAGCAGACGCCTTCCACGGCCACGCTTTCGCCCTCCGCGAATTTCCAGCCGGCGGGCATGCCGATTGAAACGACGCGCTGGAGGGGCGTGTCCCGGATGTCACCAACCAGGCCGATTTTCTCTACGATGCCACTGAACATAAGTTTGAATCTGTGAGGTTGTGCAGTACTGCGCCCAACGTGGGTCGCGACGCCGTTTGGTCAAATGGACCGCTACTGCAGATTTGTTTCCGGCGGGACCGCAACGGAGAAAACGTAACAGGACAGATTTAGATTCAGGCACGGCCAACTTCGACGGCGACGATGCGGGCGTCGTCCGGAAGTTCGGTGCTGCCGCAAAATCTAACCCCTGGCCGAGCAGATGGGTGAGCGCGTCGTCCAGCGGGCGGTCGATCGCGGCTGCCCTCGTGCTGGCCAGCCGTTCGGGGCCGAATTCCTCGCCACTGGGTGGCGCCGCCTCAAACAATCCGTCAGTGAACAGCGCCACGCGGTCGCCGGCGGTTCGGGATGAGATGCTCCTTACGGTGGGCCCACGATTCATGGACGCAGCCGTTTGTTACCTATCGGTCATGGCCGAAGAGTGCGGCCTGGGGCACCCAGCGCTGGTTTCGGGGGGAGCGGTGCTTAATTCTAGTTGCGCGACGCGGAGACTTGGCAATCAGTGTTCCCGTCTAGCGCGAACACGATCGCGACCGGACACTCTTCAACCTTATGTTCCCCGGATACCGAGGCTTCATCGCGACGCGACAAGCACCCAGGTCAGTGAATGCCTGCCGCAGGTTTTCCGCGAGGAAACGACCGCGGAGGCACGATGATCAAGCGTGCTGATTCGCTTCCGCCGCCGGCACCGGCGCTGGTTTCGATCGACGGTTTCGCAGCGGCCAAGAGGGCGGGCCGGAAAATTGTCATGGTGACGGCCTACGATGCCTGGTCGGCGCGTCTGCTGGCGGACCAACCCATCGACGCGATTCTCGTGGGCGACAGCGCGATGATGGTGGTGCATGGGGAGCGGGACACGTTGGGGGCGACGACCGAACTCATCGCGATGCACACGCGAGCCGTCGCGCGCGGCTGCCCGGCCATGTTCATTGTGGCGGACATGCCCTTCCTGACGGTTCGAAAAGGCCCGGCGCATGCCGTGGAGTGTGCCGCCCGGTTGATGCGCGCCGGCGCCTGCGCCGTGAAAGTCGAAGGCGCGCGGGGACATACTGATGTGGTGCATCATCTGATAGAGTCCGGCATTCCGGTGATGGGCCATCTCGGACTTACGCCGCAATCCGTGCACACTTTGGGCGGTTATCGCGTGCAAGGCCGCGATGCCGGGGCGGCGGAGCAATTGCAGGAGGACGCGGCCGCACTGTCAGCCGCGGGGGTGTTTGCCATCGTGCTGGAGTGCATCCCGCAGGCTCTCGCGCGCAACATCACCGAAGAGCTGCGCGTGCCGACGATTGGGATTGGGGCGGGCCGGCATTGTGGCGGCCAGGTGCTCGTGCTGCAGGATTTGCTGGGGCTCAATCCCGGTTTCCGGCCGCGGTTTGCGCGGCGGTTTGTGGATGGGGCCGCGCTCGTCCGCCGTGGAGCCGGGCGCTTCGCCGCGGCCGTGCGCGCGGGAAAATTTCCCGTGGCGAAGGAAGGCTTCTGACCATGCCGCGCATCTTTGAACGTCTGGCCGACTGGCAAAAGGAACGCGCCACCATGGAGGGGGCAGGTCGGACGGTCGGGTTTGTGCCCACGATGGGCGCGCTGCACTGCGGCCACCGGGCCCTGCTGGAACGGGCGCGGGCGGAGAACGACGGCGTGGTGCTCAGCATCTTTGTGAACCCGATGCAATTCGACAATTCGAACGACCTGAGCCGCTACCCTCGTTCCCGGGAAGCGGACCTCGCGCTCGCGGAGGGACTCGCGGACTGCGTGTTGATTCCATCGGCGGAGGAGCTTTATCCCGACGATTACCGTTATCGGGTGACGGAATGCAATTTAAGCACCCGCTGGGAAGGCCAGCACCGGCCCGGGCATTTCGAAGGGGTGCTGACGGTCGTGCTCAAGCTGCTCAATCTCGTCCGTCCGCACCGCGCCTATTTTGGGGAGAAAGACTGGCAGCAGTTGCAGCTCGTGCGGGGTATGGTGCAGGCGCTGTTTCTGCCGGTGGAAATTGTCCCCTGCGCCACGGTGCGCGACGCCGACGGACTGGCGCTGAGTTCGCGCAACCGGCGGCTTTCCCTCGCGGGGCGCGGCCAGGCGGCGGCGTTCCCGATGATTTTGCAAAGCGCGCCCGATGCGGCGACGGCGGCGGAAACCCTGCGGGCCGCGGGATTTGGCGTGGATTATGTGGACGACAGTTACGGGGTGAGATTGGGCGCGGTGCGGCTGGAAGGAGTCCGCTTGATCGACAATGTCCGGCTTTAACATCGCGTTTATCCTGACCGGCTCCATCGCCGGTTACAAAGCCTGCGAGGCCATCTCGCAGCTGGTGCAGCGCGGACATCGTGTCCGCACGGTGGCGACCGAATCCGCGCTGCGTTTCGTCGGCGCGGCCACGCTGGAGGGTCTGACCGGGCGGCCCGTGCTGGGCGATCTCTTCGCGCCGGGAGCGGCGCTGGAGCACATCGAGTTGAGCCGTTGGGCGGAGGTTGTCGTGATTTGTCCAGCGACGGCCAACACCCTCAACCGCTGTGCGGCGGGCCTGGTGGATGATTTGGTGGGCGCGCTGTTTCTGGCCCACGACCGGACAAAACCCTTCGTGATGGCGCCGGCGATGAATCCGGAGATGTGGCGTCATCCGGCGACCCTGGCGGCGGTGGCCCGGTTGCGCGAATGGGGCGTTCGGTTCATCCCGGTCGGTCGGGGGCGCACGGCCTGCGGCGAAACCGGGGAAGGCCGGCTGGCCGAGCCGGCGGAGATCGTGGTGTATCTGGAATCGGTTTTGGCGCGGCCCGCCCGGGCGTTGCGCGTGCTGGTGACGAGCGGCCCGACGGCGGAACCGGTCGACGAGGTGCGCGTGCTGACGAACCTGAGCACGGGCCGCACGGGTGCAGGCATTGCGGCGCATTTCGCGCGCTGCGGCCACCAAGTCACGCTGTTGCGGGCGCGTGGCTCGGCGGCGGCGACGGCGCCGGTGAAAGAGGAGATTTTTGGATCGGTGGCGGAGCTGGACGCGGCGTTGGCCCGCAACCTGGCGGCCGAGAAATTCGACGCGGTGATTCACGCGGCGGCGGTCGGAGATTTCGCGATAGAATCCATCGAGGTGGGCGGCGCCAAGCGGGTTCCGGGCGCCGGCAAGTTGGATTCGGATGAGACGCCGGTGCTGCACCTCCGGCGCACACCCAAGCTGGTCGATGGCCTGCGCGGGCGCAGCCGAAACCCGGGCCTCCAGGTGGTAACTTTCAAGCTGACGACGGGCGCCCGCGCGGCCGAGGCCGGGACGGCGGTACAGGCGCTGCTCACGCGGTCCGGCGCGGACTGGGTGGTGCACAACGACCTGCAGGCCCGCGCCAGCGACGAGGAATTTCCCGCTGTCATTTACCGCGCCAACGGATCGATGGCCGCGTCGTGCCTGACGCGGACGGGCCTGGCCACCGAGCTCGAACGACTTCTCGCCGCCGCCCAACCGGCGGAACCTCTCCTTTTAACCTAAACCCATCATGCTCCTCTGTCTCGATGTCGGTAACACCCAAATCCACGGCGGCGTCTTCGAGGGCGACACCCTGCGCTGCCAGTTTCGCAAATCCACCCAGCCGCACGGCACGACTGACGAACTGGGGATCTTCTTCACCGCGGTGCTGCGCGAAAACGGCGTGGCGCCCCGGTCCGTAACCGCCGTGGCCATCTGCTCGGTGGTGCCCGCGACGCTCTACAGCCTGCGGGGAGCGGCGGAAAAATATTTCAACTGCGAGCCTTTTGTCCTGCAGGCCGGCGTGAAGACGGGTCTCAAGGTGAAATACCGCAACCCACTCGAGGTTGGGGCGGACCGGATCGCGGGGGCCATTGCCGGCGCGCACCGCCGGCCGGGGCGCGATCTCATCGTCGTGGATTGCGGCACGGCGACGACGTTCGATGCGGTGACGGCTACGGGGGATTACCTGGGCGGAATCATCCTGCCCGGTGTCGGGGTGTCGGCCGAGACCCTGGCGAGCCACACAGCCAAACTGCCGCGAGTGGAGATCGCGCAGCCGGACACGGTGCTGGGACGTACGACGACCGAGAGCATCCAGTCCGGCCTGTATTTCGGCCATGTCGGGGCGATCCAGTACCTCCTGGTCAAGCTGAAGCTGGAAGTGTTTCCCGCCACGCAGCCGTTCATCATCGGCACGGGCGGCTTCGCGCGGATGTTCGAACACGAGAGCCTGTTCGACGAAATCGTGCCTGAGCTCGTGCTGACCGGCCTGAAACAGGCCGCGGTCCTGAACCGCGAACCGGGTCCGGCCAAAAAATAATCCTGCCGCATGCGCCGCACATTTCTCAAATCCAAGCTCCATCGCGCCACGGTCACCGCGGCCGATCCGGACTACGAGGGATCCATCTCGCTGGACCGCGGCCTCTGCCGCGAGGCCGGCCTGCTCGAGTTTGAGCAGGTGGATGTCTACGACATCACCAACGGCGCCCGCTTCACGACCTACGTCATCTACGGCGAGCCGGGCCAGGTCCAGCTCAACGGCGCCGCGGCGCGGCTCGTGCAGCTGGGCGATCGCGTGATCATCGCCGCTTACGCCGAGCTCGAGCCCGCGGAAGTGACCTCCCACTCGCCCCGGGTGGTATTGCTCGGGAACGACAACCGCATCAACGCGGTCCATGTGACCCGTGTCACCTTGCCATGATTGCCCTTGATCACTCGATCGAAACGGAGGCCGAGCGCCTGTTCCGCATGCTGTTGCCGGTGGATTGCACGCCGGGCGTGAAGTGGGACTTCGAAGCCTGCCGGCGGATCGCGCCGCTCACGCTCGAGATCAACCGGCTGAAGCAGGAGCAGCAGGCGGTGATCCTCGCGCATTCCTACGTCGAGCCTGAGATCATCTATGGCGTGGCCGACTTCAAGGGCGACTCGTACTTCCTCAGCCAGCAGGCGCGGCAGGCCTCGGCGAAGCTGATCGTGTTTGCCGGGGTCGTCTTCATGGCGGAGACGGCAAAGATTTTGTGCCCGGCGGCCACGGTCGTGGTGCCGGACCGCGCGTCGGGCTGTTCGCTGGCCGACTCGCTGACGGGCGCCGAACTCCGCCGGCTCAAGTCGCTTTATCCTGATGCAGCCGTGGTGTGCTACATCAACAGCACGGCCGAGGTGAAGGCCGAGTCTGACGTGTGCGTCACCTCGGGGAATGTCTACGACATCATCCAGAAACTCCCCGGGCGCCGCATCCTGTTTGTGCCCGACCGGCTGATGGCGGAAAACGTTCGCGGCGAACTCAAGCGGCGGGGCGTGGACAAGGAGATCATCTCGTCCGACGGCACCTGCATTGTGCATGACGCGTTTGACGCGGCGCACGTGGCGGACGCGCGTAGCCGGTTTCCCGGGCTCAAGGTCGTGGCGCATCCCGAATGCCCGCCGGAAGTCGCGGCGGCGGCGGATTTCGTCGGCAGCACCGGCGCGATGATGAAGTACGTGAAGCAAACGCCCGCGCCGTATTTCCTGATGCTGACCGAGTGCGGGCTCGTGGGCCGCCTGCAGGTGGAGGCGCCGGAGAAACATTTCATCGGCGGCTGCCGGCTCTGCCCCTACATGAAACTCAATTCGCTGGAAAAGGTCCGTGATGCGCTGCGCGCGCCGCGCCCCGACCAGATCATCACGCTCAACCCGGAGGTGGCGCGCCGCGCCGCCCGCAGCATTGAAAGGATGTTCGCCCTTGCACCCACGGACTGACCACTTGATCGACCTCGCGCTGGAAGAGGACGCCGGGCTTGGCGACGTTACCAGCCGCGCGATTTTCCCGGACCGCCACCGGTCGCGGGCGTTCATCGAGGCGCGGCATGAGCTCGTGCCCGCCGGGCTCGAGGTCGCGGCGCGGGTTTTCACGCGCGTGGATCCGCACCTGAAGGTCACGCTCGCGGCGCGGGACGGTGACCGCGTGAAGTCGGGCGGGGTGGTCCTGCGCGTGGCCGGGCCGACGGCCTCGCTGCTCACGGCGGAACGCACGGCGCTCAATTTTCTCCAGCGGCTTTCGGGGGTCGCGACGCTGACGCGCCGGTTCGTCGACGCTGCGGCCGGCACGGGCGTGCGCATTGTGGACACGCGCAAGACGACGCCGGGGTGGCGCGCGCTGGAAAAATATGCCGTCCGGTGCGGCGGCGGACACAATCACCGCTCGTCGCTCGGCGAGCATGTACTCATCAAGGACAATCACATTGCCGCGGCGGGTTCGCTCGCGCGCGCCGTGACGCTGGCGCGCGCGGCGGCGCCGCATCTGGCTAAGATTGAGGTCGAAGCCGGCAGTCTCGCGGAAGTCCGCGCGGCCCGCCGCGCCGGCGCCGAGGTGATCCTGCTCGATAACCTCACACCCGCGTTAATCCGCCAGGCCGTCGCCATCATTGGCGGCCGGGCGATCGTTGAAGTGTCGGGCGGCATCCGGCTCGAAACCCTGCGCGAGTTCGCGCTGCCGGGAGTGGACGTCATCAGTGTCGGGGCGCTGACGCACTCGGCGCCGGCGGCCGACCTGAGCCTGACCGTGCACCCGGTGAAACGCCGCTGAGTCCCATGGATATCATCCAAACGGACTGCCTGGTGATCGGCGCCGGCCTCGCGGGTTCGGCTTACGCGTTGCATGCGGCGCGGGCGGGGCACCGCGTGGAATTGCTCTCGCTCGGCGCGCCCCTCGAGGCCAACAGCGACTGGGCGCAGGGTGGGATCATTTACGACGACACGCCGGACCACGCGCTGTTGGCGCGGGACATCATCGCGGCCAGTGATGGCACCTCAAATCCGGCAGCGGTGGAGCAACTCGTGACGGAGGGGCCGGAGGCTTTGCGCGAGCTGCTGCTCGACGAGCTGCACATCGGGTTTGATCGCGACGAGGCGGGGGGACTGGATTTCACCCGGGAGGCGGGTCACAGTGCCCGGCGCATCATCCATACGAAGGATGCCACGGGCCACGCCATCCTCGAGGGGGTGATGGGCCGCGTGGACACCACGCCGGGCATCACCCGCCGCAGCGGCTGGGTGGCGGTGGACCTGCTGACCCTGTCGCACCATTGCACCGATCCGACGGATCGCTATGAGCCGCTGACCTGCTTTGGCGCGTATGTACTCGATACGGCAACGGGCGTCATCACGTCGATCGTGGCCAGGAAGACAATCCTCGCGACGGGCGGGCTCGGCGGCATTTTTCTGCACAGCACGAACCAGCCCGGCAGCGTTGGGCACGGCGTGGCGATGGCGTGGCGGGTGGGCGCGCGGCTGATTGACCTCGAGTACGTGCAATTTCATCCCACGGTTTTTTACGGTCGGAACGCGCCGCGGTTTCTCATCACGGAAGCGTTGCGCGGCGAGGGCGGGGTGCTGGTGGACCGCGCCGGGCACCGGTTCATGGATGAACTCGATCCGCGCGGATCGCTGGCTCCGCGCGACGTCGTGGCGAGGTCGGTACAGCAGCATCTGGCCAAAACGGGCGAAGCGTGCGTCTGGCTGGACCTGGCGGCGCTGCGCCCCGAATTCCTGCGTGAGCGTTTTCCCGGCATCTACCAGCGCTGTCTCGCGCACGGCGTGGACATCACGCGGGAACCGATTCCCGTGGTGCCGGCGGCGCATTATTCATGCGGAGGCGTGCACACCGATTTGCACGGGCGGACCAATGTGCGAAACCTGAACGCGATCGGCGAGACCGCCTGCACGGGCCTGCATGGAGCGAACCGCCTGGCGAGCACTTCGTTGCTCGAGGCGCTGGTGGGCGCGCGCGCAACGGCGCGCGCGGACACGGCGGAACTGCGCGGCGGCATGTATCGCCGACCGGCCCCGCCGCCCTGGCAGGGGCAGGAGCGCGAGGCGGACCCGCTGCTCATCCGGCAGGATCTGCAGCTCGTGCAGCAGACCATGTGGAATTACGCCGGGATTGTTCGCTCGCCACGGCGATTGGCGCGGGCGCGAAAAATCCTGCTGGAGTTGCGCGAGGACATCGGGGCGTTTTATCGCGACTGCCGGTTGACGCGGGAACTCATTGAGCTGCGCAACGCCGTCCAATCGGCCTTGGTCGTGGTGCACGCCGCCACCCTCAACCCCCTCAGCAAGGGATGCCACTACCTGCAGCAACAGGAGTGATCTTCTCGCGCAGCGCCAGCACGTCCCTCATTGGGGTGCCCACGTTGATGATCAGGGGACTGGTCACCAGGACGGTTTCGACGGGCCGCGGGCTGTTGAGGGCGAAGCCGAACCGAGCGCCCATGATAAATCCGATCTGGCCGCGGGAGCACAGGCCGATCACGCGGCCGCCGAGCAAGACCGCCATGAAATCAACCTCGCTAGCGCCGAAGGCGCGATGCGCTTCTTCCAAGGGGGGTCCGCCCGCAAGCATTTCACGGTGGTGAATCAGCGACTCCAGCGCAATGGCCTCCGCCCGCAGGGTAGCCGGCCCTGGTAGATCAGACCGCCGTGGCATTTAACGGCTGGCAGCGCCCCGCAAGGTTCTCTTGTCCTGACCGTTCTCTCATTTCCAAGGGGTGGTGCTGCGGTGCTCGCCGCTGTTTGCGCCCGCTATCGCCGGGGCGTTGAGAGTTCGCGAGCCGGCAAGGGTTCATGCGCCAAAACCAACAAGGCCTTCGCGATGTCAGCGGCCGGGAGCAGATGGTCGATATGACCGGTCTCGACGGCGGTGCGAGGCATGCTGGGATAGGAGGCGTCGGATTGCGCGAACGTGACGCCGCCACCGTCTTTGATCGCCTTGAGGCAGGCACTGCCGTCGCCATCCAAACCGGAGAGAATCACCGCGACGGCGCGTGGTCCTGCCATCTCCGCCAGCGAACAGAGGAAGATGTTGATTGTCTTTGGCCAACCCGGGGGCCTTGAGGCCGTCCGGAGATTAAAGGTATTGCCCGCCATCGTCATGTCCGTGTGCGGCGGCATCACAAACACCTGGTTGGGTTTAAGTCGCATGCCCTGCTCGACCTCCGCGACGGGCATTTCTGTAACGGTGGACAGGAGTTCCGGAAGCAAATGCGCGTCCTTCAGCGCTCGATGCGGGGCGATCACAAAGGCCATGCCCGTATCGGCCGGCAGGTTGCGCAGAATATCCCTGTAGGCTCGCAGCCCTCCGGCCGAACCGCCCAGGCAAACGACGCGAACAGCCCCGCGGGGAGCTTTGGGTGGCTTCGGCGGAAGCCGGCGGCGGCGGGTTTTCATGACTTTGGCATCGCTCAGGCCGGCGCGTTGATGGACGTGGTGCGCACCAGCTTCTTGTTCACGAACTCCTGGATGCCGAGGCTCGACAGTTCCCGCCCGTAACCGGAGTGCTTGATGCCGCCGAACGGCAGATCGGGCGCGGTCCAGGTCGGGTGATTGATGAACACCATGCCGGTATCGATGCGACTCGCCACGCGTTGGCCGCGGGGGATGTCTTGGGTGAAAACGGATCCGCCCAACCCAAAGTCCGAATCGTTGGCAAGTGCCACCGCCTCGTGCTCGGTGTTGACCCGGAAGAAGAGCGCGACCGGTCCGAAGAATTCTTCCCGGAAGGCGGGGTTGCCGGGTTTGATGTCCGTGAGGATCGTGGGCTGCATGAAGAAGCCGGGGCGGTCGATCCGCTTGCCGCCCATCACGAGGGTGGCTCCCTTCGCCACGGCGCGCCTCACTTGGGCCAGCAGAGTGACCAAGGCATCTTCCGTTGACAGCGGCGCGAGGGTCGTCCCCGGGTGCATGGGATTCCCCGGCTTGAGTGCCGCCAAGGCAGCTTGGAATTTGGCCAGAAACCGGTCGGCCAGTTTTTCCGCGACAATGAAGCGTTTTCCCGCGATGCAGGATTGGCCGGTGTTGTTCATCTTGGCCGTGACCGCCCATTTGACCGTCTTGTCGAGGTCGGCATCCGCCAGCACGATGAAGGCGTCGCTGCCCCCCAGTTCCATCGTGGTTTTCTTGACGTTTTGTCCGGCCCGGGCGGCCACGCCTCGGGCGGCTTCGACCCCGCCGGTGAACGCGACGCCCTTGATCCGGGGGTCGTCGATCACGCGGTTCACCTGATCGTGCGAGATCAGCAGATTGGTATAGACTCCCGCCGGCGCGCCCGCCTCCCGCCACAGCTTTTCAAAGGCGATGGCGCATTGGGGCACGCACCCGGCATGTTTCACCATCACGACATTGCCGGCCATCAGGTTGGGGGCGGCAAAGCGCGCGAGCTGATAGTAAGGGAAGTTCCAAGGCTGGACGCCGAAGAGCACGCCCAAAGGTGAGCTTTCGATCACCGCCTCGCCTGATTTCGGCCGCAGCTTTTGCGGGGCGAGGAAGCTTTCGCCGTTCTTTGCATAGTAGTCGATGATGTCAGCGCTGAGCACGACTTCGCCGCGGGCCTCCTCAAACCGTTTGCCCATTTCGAGCGTCACCGGGCGGGCGAACTTGTCCACCCGCGCGGACATGATGGCGGCAGCCTTGGCCACCACGCGCGCCCGTTGGGCGAAGCTCTTGAGCCGCCAGGGGTCGAAACCGCTCGCCGCCGTCTGGATCGCGACTTCGAGCTGTGCATCGGTCAGTTCCTTGAACGTTTTGAGGAGCCGGCCGTTGTAGGGATTGACGCTCTGGTAGGCTTTGGCCTTGGACTTTTTTACAGCGGCCGTGCGGGCGGTGTTTGATTTCATAATTTTGGGTTCCCAGTTCGGCCCAGTTATTTGGGTCAACTCTACCCGATGATGCCGCGCTCGTGCTACGGGGTGAAACCCGCATATCCTAAGGTTATCCGACGATGAAGGTGCGCCTGCACAACCTGCCGGAGGCGTGGCGTAAACGGGCGTTTAGCAACGCCGCGAAACGCAGGTCATGAATCAAGCGGTCGGGCCCGCTGGACTTTGCTTATCGATCACAGCGTCAGAAACAGCTCAAGGCCAGGCCGGCGCTGCAGAATCCTGGTGAAACACCTCGGTGATGCGCGCGACGACGACGCCTAGTTTGCTCACGGTCACCGCGTTGAGCATGGTCCGGCCGTCCGGCTGCAGCGTCATCCAATGCGTCATGCGCACGTGGGTCAGGGGATTGGCTGGGTTTTGGGCGAGGACATACTCGAGACGCAGGGTATTGCCCCACGCTTCCCCGCGAGCCACGCCGATCACGTTGGCCGAACGGGCTTCATAGTGGTGCTCATCCAAACGGCGCATGAGCCAGACGCGTCGCTGCGGCTGGCCATCATCAAAGGTGATATCCTGGGTCATGTTCAGTTCACCGCCTTCCATGTGCCCCCAGGTTTCGGTCGCCACCCGTTTCATCGGACTGCCAGAGCGGCCCGCTACCAGGCCGGTGGAGCGGGTGTGTCCGGTGTAGAACTGGAGAATGTCAAAGTGCGGACGGGTCGAGGCGAAGTCCGCCGGGGCCAGGCGGCTGCAGGCGGCTGAGGTCAGGACGAGGCAGGCAAGGAGCAGCTTGGTCGAAGCGCGGATGAGCTTTTTGGAATACAAAACGACTGCCATGGTAGGCGGGGGCCTGGCGCTTGGATATGGGGTATAACCCGCTCGAAAATTCCGTGCGGCCGGTTCGCTTGGGCCCGAGCAGCGAATTGACCTTCGGATTCCTGTTCCGCGTCCGTCGTCATTCGCCGCACCACCCTCGGGGAGCGGAAACTCGGCGGATAACGATCAGAAAGTCGAATCCCCGTGGGGACGCCAGGCCTATGGCGGGCAGGCCAGAGCCGCCACGCTTCGCCCGGCGGTGCAGCGTGGCGCAGGCTGCCGCGAGATCGCGCGGCTCAGAACGGGCTCTGGGTGGCTTTGAAACGGCTTTTCACCGACCGCCACCGTTCCTTGATCCAGCTATGGTCCGAGGCAATGGATTGGTCCAGGGCCTGTAGCAGAGTGAACATGGCTTCGCCTCCGCCAGCGTTGTGAAAGAAACCCGGTTTCTCCCGGCGTACCACTGCTCAGCGGCTGGCGAACTGCGCAGCAAACCATCGTCGCCCGCGGCGTCGAGCAGCGCGAACAGCAGCTTGGCATCCTCCGGGGAAATGACCGCGCGCCGCGATCCCTTCACTTTGACCACAAACGGATTTTCCGTTTGAGCCCGGCCCGCCGGATTGGGACTTAGCTTTGGAACCGTTGCAGGTTTGAATCCCGTGGGGACGCCAGCTGAAGCTCAATAAGTTGCAGAAGAGCGTGGCTGGAACGTTGCAAAAACGCGGCTCGTTATGGCGAGAATTCAGCATCGGAATTCGATGCGAAGAAGGAAAGCGAGGCCGTCCAGCGGCGTGGCGAGACCGTCCCTCGATCACTCGCCACCCGGTTTCCCGGCGAGTCGCAGGGCGCGCATAAAGTCGTCGACCCCGAAAACCAGACCCCATTGGAGCGCAATGCGCCAGAGGGCCTGCGTTTTTTCGCGCTCGTCGCGGGCGGTCTCGCGATTCTCGATGGCGGTGACGGCTTCGCGGATGACTGAGCACATGACGCCGTAACGGCCCATATCCACCATGCCGCCCGGCGACATCACCATGCACCAATTGACGGCGAAGCCCGTGTAGACGAGGTGATTGATGCCATGGGAGTGGCAGAGCGCCGCCAGCTGGGTTCCGTCCTGCGCAATCGGCTCGTGGCCGACCGGACGCGCCTCGGGAGCGAAATCGAGCACTTGGTAGCGCCCGGCGACATCGGGCCAGTTGTGGGTGCCGACGATGCCATGGTCCCGGCGATACTGATGGAGCCGTTCCCACACGGGATCCTTGGCCACCGGCGCGGGGCGTGGTGCCGGCTCGGCCAGTTGTTTCGTCTGTTGGTAGCCCGGCAGATGGGAGTAGTAGTCGCGTCCGCCGACCACATGAAACACCGGAAGGGGCGAGCGGCGCACCGCGGCGAGCAACGGGGGGAAGACCCTGGCCAAAATCTCCCGCGTGCGCGGCATGCTCTCCGTGGAGCGCCACAGGCCCGGCCACTGCTGCGCGGAACCACCGTCCCACGCATGCATCACCACGAGGGCAGTGTGGTCCGGCGCGATCTCAAGTTCGGCCGTCTTCCACCCGCCATAGGCCTCGCCAGGGACGTCGCGCGTGGAGTCGGCATCAAATTGTTGGTAGTAGCTGGCGGGGAGTCGAAGGGGATTCATGGGAGTGGGTTGAACGGCGGAGGGCAGGGGCAGGACTTCAGCGCGCGCTGTAGGGGTCGGCGGCGTCGCGCAGGGCGTCGCCGGTGAAGTTGAATGAAAGGATGGTGACGACGATCAGGAGCACGGGGGCGAGGAGCCACGGGTAGTGGGCGACGGTTTGGAGATTCTGGCAGTCCTGCAGCATCACGCCCCAGCTGACGATCGGCGGCCGCAGGCCGACGCCGAGGAAGCTCAGGACGGTTTCGCCGAGGATCATGCCGGGCACGCTGAGCGTGAGCGTGACGATGATGTGGCTGGTGAAACCGGGCACGAGATGGCGGAACAGGATTCGCGCATGGCTCGCGCCGAGCAGCCGGGCGGCGACGGCGTAGTCCTCCTCGCGCAGCGAGAGGATCTTGCCGCGCACGACCCGCGCAAGACCCGTCCACCCGATGAGGCTCAGCGCCACGGTCACGCAGAAGTACACGCTCAGGGAGGACCACTCGGCGGGAAAGATTGCCCCAAAGGCGAGCCAAAGGGGGAGCTGCGGCAGGGCGTTGATGACCTCGATGAGGCGTTGGATGACATTGTCCCAGCTGCCGCCGGCGTAGCCCGAGACGCCGCCGATCACGACACCGAGCACGAAGGTAATGACGATCGAGATGAGGCCGACCGAAAGGCTGATGCGGGCGCCAAAAAAGAGCCTGCTGAGGACATCATGGCCGTACTTGTCGGCCCCGAGCAGGTAGAACACCGCGCCGGTTTCGCCGCTGCGGCCCTGGGCCGCGAGCGCGGGGCGGTCGATGCCCAGGAAGTGGTGCTCGAGCGGCACGAGGCCCCAGAACCGGTAGGGTTCGCCCCGCACGAAAAATCCGAGCGGGATGACCACGGTGCGGTCCTCCACGTAGCGGCGTGCAAAAGTCACCGGGTTGTCGAAGCGGCGCATGGCGTTCACATGCAGTCCGTCCCGGAACGACCAATGCAGCGGCTGAGGCGGGCAGTAGGAGTAGCCGAGGTTGCGCCAATCGCGCGTGGTGGGCGCGAAGAATTCGCACGCCAGGGCCAGCCCGTAGAGGACGAGCAACAGGAAGAATGAGGCCATGCCCAGCCGGTGGCGGGCAAAGCGGCGCACGGTCAGTTCCCACGGCGAGAGGACAGCCTCGGGCTTGGGGTGGGGTGCGTCGCTCATCGGGTACCGCCCCCCAGGCGGATGCGAGGGTCCAGCCACAGGAGCAACAGGTCGCTCACGAGCGTCCCAATGACGCCCAGCACGCTCAGGATCATGAGCATCGAGGCCGCGAAGTAGGTGTCCTCGTTCATCAGGCTGAGCATTAACAGCGGGCCGATCGTCGGCAGGCTGAGGACGAGGGCGACGATCGCGCCGCCGGACACCAGCTGAGGAAACAGGCCGGCGAGGCCGGAGACGAAAGGGTTGAGGGCGATGCGCACGGGATATTTGAGCAGCAGCCGAAGGGGCCGCACGCCCTTGGCGCGGGCGGTGACGACGTAGGGTTTCTTGAGCTCGTCGAGCAGGTTGGCGCGCATCACGCGGATCATTACCGCGGTGCTGCCGGTGCCGAGCACGAGGACCGGCACCCAGACATGCTGGAGCAGGTCCACGACCTTGCCCCACGTCCAGAGCGGGTCCGCGGCGTAGCGCGCACTGAACAGGCCCGAGACGTTGACGCCAAAATACTCCTGACTCGCGTACATCAGCACGATGGCGAAAAGAAAGGGCGGCACCGACATGCCGACGAAGCCGATGAGCGTGAGCACATAGTCGCCCAACGTGTAGGGTCGCACGGCGGAGAAGATGCCGATGGGCAGGGCAACCGCCCAAGTGAACAGGATCGTGAAGAGCGAGATCGCGAATGTGAGCGCGAGGCGGTCGCCGAGGATTTCGTTTACCGACTGGTTGCGCTCCATCGAGCGGCCGAGGTTGCCCTGCAGGATGCCGGTGTCGGCGGCCTGAAAAGAGGTGAACCACGTGAAGCCCACCCAGCGCGAATACTGCTTCCAGGCGGGGTCCTCGAAATGAAAACTCTGCTTGAGGTCCTCGATCTGGGCGGCGCCGCTCGGATCGCCGTTGAGCGACAGCTCCATGAGCTTGGACGACACGAAATCCCCGGGCGGGAGCTGAACCAAGGTGAAGACGATGATCGAGATGACGAGGAGGGTGGGCACGAGCAGGAGCAACCGCCGCAGGACGAAGGGGTGGCGCAGGCCGGCGAGCGCGAGGCCGAGGCCCGCAGCGAGCCACAGGCCCCAGGCGAGCAAGCGTCCGCCCCAGCGCGAGGCCTGGCCGGCCGCCGAGCGCGGGAAGGGCACGGGCGAGGTGAGCGCCTCCTTGATCTGGCCGGCCACGGCGGGCGGGTCATTGGGCGTGTCCCAGAAATAGGTTTCCATGCCCATATTGCCGGGCGACTCGAAAAACACGGCGGAGACGGCGTCGACCGGGACGTTGCGGAAGCCGTCCTTGACGACCGCGATCATCGGCGGGGGCGTGGCGAGGTTGATGGTCCAGAGGTTGTCGGCGGCGATCTCGAGGATGTCGTTCATGCGGGCCAGCCGCTCGGCGGCCGTGGGAGCGACCAGCGCGAGGTCGTAGAGCTCCATGGCGCGCCGCGCGGGGTGGCCGGGGGGCGGTCCGTGCAGGCCGGCCGCGGCGGCCTCGGGCTTGCCTTGGAGTCCGCCTTGTTGGTACCAGCGGCCCCAGGCCGGCGCGAAGAACGAGCCGCCGCCGATCGGCACAAAATAACGCGGCTGCAAAATCGCCATGAACTCATCCAAGCCGCCCCAGATGGTGAAGTCATGCTGCAGGGCGGCCTGCTCGACCTGCCACAGCGTGCGCACGCGCACTTGCACGAGGGCGCGGATGCCGACCTCGGCCCATTGGTCGGCGAGCATGGCGGCCGCGTCGGGCTGGTATTCCTCGGGGACGTTCAGGAACCAGACCATGCGGGTGCCGTCAGGAAACGTGCGGTAGCCCTCGTGGTCGCGCGGCGTGAGGCCAAGCGCATCCAGCAGGGCGTTGGCGCGCGCCGGGTCATAGGCGGTGAAGCTGTGGTACTGCCGCTCGTTGAAAAAAGGTGATTCGGGCCCCGGCGAAACCTGCGCGGGTTCGCCCACGCCGTTGAAGACCGCGGCGCTGATTTCCCGTCGCCGCATTGCGAGCGAGAGGGCCTGCCGGAAAGTCTTCTCGTTCAGGAGACGGTGCTTCCACGCGGTCTCGGGGCGCAGCGGGTCGATGACCCGGTTGAGGTTGGGACTGAGGTGAAACCACGCCCGCGAGGCGGCGTAGTAGTGCCGGAGGTGGTAGCCCCGCCGAGGGGCCTCGCTCGCGAGCAGCGTATAGTCCTGGAAGTCGACGTGCCGGTCCTGGAAGGACAGTTCGCCGCTCGCGGCAGCGGCGGTCAGCATGGCCTTGCTCTTGATGTCGGTGACGAGCCGATCGAGGTAGGGGAGCTGGCGGCCCTGCGGATCGACAGCATAATAGTAGGGGTTGCGGACGAAGACCTGGGGCGCCGACGCCTTGTAGCTCGCGTAGATCCACGGCCACATCCGCGGATGCTCGGGATTGAGCGGGCTCTTCATGCGCGTGTACACCGCGTACGCGCTGGGCAGGGTCATGGCCTGCATTGCGGCCGTAATGACTTTGGGATCACCGATCCCGGGATGGAACTGTCGCAGGTAGTGGGCGGGTCGGAAATAATCCACGGTGCTGGCCAGCCGCTCCAGAAAGATGCCGTTCGGATCGTCGAACTCGAAGCGCACCGTGAGTGCGTCGACCGCCACGATGCGGCCAAGTTTACCGGCGAGGCGCATGAACGTGAAATCGGTTCCACCCGCACCGCTGGCGTCGGACTTGAAATAGAGGACCTCCCGCTGCCACCAGAACAGGATGTCGTCGGTGGTGAAGGGCTGGCCGTCCGACCAGCGAAGGCCGCGGCGCAGGGTGAAGGTCCACACGCGCTGGTCCGGCGAGACCGTCCACGACTTCGCGAGGTGGGGCACGATGGGATAGCCCTGCGGGGACCAGCGGACCAAGGACACGTCGGAGTAACGGCTGGGCATGACCCCCTCGAGATCCTGGGGGTTGGTCGCGAGCCGGAACCAAGTGCCGCCGTAGTGACCGGAGCCCTCGACGCCCTCGAGGACGATCGGCTCTGGGCCGGTGCGGTCGGCAACCGGGGGAAGCCGGCCGGCGCGGACCAGTTCCGCAAGGACCGGCGCCTCCGCCTTGGGCCACCAGGCGCCGAGTGGGCCTTCTCCGTAGTCCACGTCGCGCCAGATGGTCGGGGGATGCGAGGGCGTGGGGCGCGGATCACGCGCCGCGCGGGCGGCCGCGGCCTCGCGTTCGCTGGGCATCGGCGGCGGCTGCGAGATGTCGGGTCGGGAAAATTCCCCCACCGCGATCAGCAGGGCCGTCAGGCCCAAGGCCGCGGCGAAAGAGCCGGCGATGAGCTTAAGCGACAGGCGGAGAAAACGGGGTCCGGGGCGGGGCATGCGGCGGGGCGCAGACAGAAAGGGAGCGCGGGCGGGGAAACGCTCAGCGCTCAACGGGCAACGCTCAACGCTCAAGTAGGGCCAAGGGCGGAATCAGGACGGCGGCGATATTTGAGAGATGAAAATGGGGCGTTGAACGTTTTTTCCCGCCCGCTCAATCCGCGATGCGCACCGCCTGCTGCGTGCGGGCGGAGGCCAGGAGTGCGTCGAGGATGCCGTGAATGCGGAGGCTGTCGGCGGGAGTGTTGGCCGGCTGTCGGTTTTCGCGGATGGCGGCGGTGAGGTCGCGGATCGGCGTCACCATGGCGTCGTGCCAGTTGGGCGGAGCGTCGGGCAGGACAGTGGTTTTGAGCTCGTCGGTGCCGACGTAGGCATGGTGTTGCAGGCCGGGTTTTTCGGGCATCGGCATGAAGTAGGAATCGAGTCCGCCCTTGGTGCCGCGCAGTTCGATGGTATGGCGGGTCGGACCATGCTCAGCGGCGCGGCGCTCCCACAGGATGGTCAGGCCGCTGTCGCAGATGATCTGGGCCGTGTAGCGGCCGTCGACGCCGAGGCAGGGGGGTACGCGTTCCGCCGTGAGGGGAAAATAGTTGCCCAGCGTCCCGAAGACGACGCGGGGGCGGAAGAGGTCACCGAGGACGAATGCGAGCCAGTCGAGATCGTAGGGACCCCAGTCGAATGAGAGGCCGCCGCCGTTCTTCGCAGGGTCGTTGCGCCAGGGAGGCAGGCTGGTGCCGGGCTTCGGGGCGCCGATGACCTGCGTGTAGGAAACAGAGTAGAGCGTGCCGAGCTCGCCGGCGGCGATCATCTGCCGCGCCTTCAGCACGGAGCCCGCGCTCAGGTAGCGGGAGGACGTACAGTTAACCCGAAGGTGCGGAGCGGCCGCCTGGGCCGCCACCACCTCGCGGACCTCGGCCTGGGTGAGCATGAAGGGTTTCTCGCAGCACACGTGTTTGCCGGCGCGCAGGGCCGCGAGGGTCATGGGCTTGTGCAGAAAAGGCGGCGTGGCCAGGTACATGGCGTCGATCCCGGGGTCGGCGAGCAGTTCCCGGTAGTCGGCAGTGATGCGCGTCACGCCGAGCTTGGGCGCGAGCAGTTTGGCCGCGTCAAGGTTCACGTCGGCCAGGGCAACGGCGACGGAGTCGGGGCCCTCGGTGAACGCGCGAGCCATGTTATTGGCGATGACCCCGGCGCCGACGACGCCGTAACGAATGGATTTCATGGGAAGAGGGGAGGCCAACGGCTGAAGTCAAAGGGAGGGGAATCGGAGCGTATCAGTTTTTCGGCGTGCAGGAATATCCGCGGAGGAGCAGTTGGTCAACGGGGGCGCGGGCCACGAGGGAAAAAAGCCGAACATGCGCGCGACCTTTTACTACCTGTATAAATTGGCGCGTGATGCGGGAACCGGATTTGACTCCAGGTGGCAACCCAAGGTGCTACTGCTGGCGCGCACAGTCACTTTTTGGACGGTGGAGAGTTGGACGCCAAATGTTGAGCGGCAGGCATGCCCTGAAGACCAACGACGCGCCGC
>Ga0335397_10001518_pt1 | contig 31639 bp, 27 predicted proteins | sample MAT04_FD_205740 | JGI IMG/M metagenome (GOLD analysis project Ga0335397, IMG submission 205740) | Freshwater microbial communities from Lake Fryxell liftoff mats and glacier meltwater in Antarctica - MAT-04 (spades assembly) (version 2) ... | reverse complement strand
ATCGCGCCCCTTTCAGACTACATACCCGTTCTGTTCAACAATCCGAAAGGCAACTCAAGAAACTTGTCCAGCGCTGGAAAATGCTCCCGGATTCCCCTGCCTCATAGTGACTTTTGCGGTAGTGCGTATTTACACTTCAAATTGGTGTCAGGCTGCGGTGTATCCCGAAAATGCCGCCTGCTATGCAAACGGCGGTAACTCCTGCACTCTCCAACCAGTGCAAAACGATGTAACCGATATTGACCATGATATGACAGAAATGAGTGTGTGCCATGAAAAAAATACAATTTTTGATACCCCTGTTCTTTGTGCTGTTTCTTTTGAATGGCTGCGCCCCGCGCTTTCCACAAGTTAGTTCATCCTACATCTTGCCGTTTGAACTGACTAAAGATGAGGAATTATCAGTGACCAACACTGTCTTGAGTCCTGATGGGGAGATTATGGCAGTCAACTGGGCAGGTGGTCATGATCTCGTCAACTTGCACACAGGCGAGAAAACCGATTTGATGGAAAAATTTGGACTGCGAGACTTACGCAGGGGTCACAACGACATATTAACGGAAATAGCAACCTGGTCTTTTGACGGGCGTTATTTAGGCATACTCGCCGAACATTACGAACCAACTGTCAGTGTAAACCGTGCGGGGTACGCTTTTTACACGTTGAACATGGAAGACAACTCAGTAAAACGATATGCCAATCTTAGAGCAACCCGATTCTCGCCATTCAATTCCTACCAAGTAACTTCGGACAAAGGGATATATAACCTGAAAGACGGAACGGTCATTCCTTATCCTATGGATTTTGATTTGAGTCACGAGCAGGAGTTTGGCGCAACGGACTATGGCACGTTGTGGAGTAAAAGTTTGGGTGCGCCGGTTGCAGAATTAGGTAGTTTGCCACATCCTGATAATGGCGATGTTGAAATAGCCCTAAAATCATCCAATCCCATGCCAGACCTCCGAGTTCTTAAAAAACTCGGAGGTCTACATATCAACCTACAAGGCAATATCAAAAAATGCAACTTTACTTTATCCGACACGGACAATCCATTAATAACGCAAAAACGAGTAACCCTGAAATCGAGGAACACGCTGACCCCTTCCTGACTGAGATCGGAATTGAACAGGCAGAATACCTTGCAAAATATCTCAAGGAAAAGCAACACATCACCAATGACAAGGTTCGGAACGAACAGAACCAATATGGCTTTGGCTTTACCCACATCTACGCCAGCCTGATGGAGCGCGCCGTTGCCACCGCCGCACCGACTGTCCGCGCGCTGGAAACTGTCCCATTCAGCGCATGGATTGATATCCACGAAGAAGGCGGAATCTATGCCCGCGAAAAAGACAACAGATTCAACGCGCTACCAGGCAAACCGCGCTCGTTCTTTGAAAAGAATTTTCCCGAATTAAATCTGCCAGATGGTTATGATGAATCAGGCTGGTGGAACCGTCCATTTGAATCTGACGAAGATCGCCAGCCCCGCGCCGACAAGGTACTTGCCGAGTTGATCGCCCGTCACGGTAACAGGGAAGGTCAGCCCGAAGAACGCATCGCCATCGTCAGTCACGGCGGATTTTTTGTGCGGCTGGTTTCATCCATGCTCAAACTTTCCTGGCGGCAGGGCGCACACGGCATGAGATCATGGTTCTATCTCAACAATTGTTCCATCAGCCGCTTTGATATTCACAAAGACTGGTTCACGATTTATTACATAAATCGCACCGACCATTTGCCCTCTTATTTGATTAGTGCATAGTTAGGAAATAGGTTCAGAAGGGTCGCGCGGCATAAGTTAAGGCGAACTGTTCTCAAGCAAGTGAGACGGGATGAGCGTCTTTCTTTTATTCGTTTAATAAACTTCAATTTTGATCAGCCATTTGACCCAATTGGCGCCGAGCAGTCCGGGGAACGCGGCTCGCACCGGAAACCCGTGCAGGATCGGCACCGGTTGTTTTTCCCACTCATAAGCCAAAAAGCCCCGACCAGACATGGCATCTTTCAGCGAGATCGAGGGACTATAACCATCTGCACCGATCAGGCGGATATTTTCCGCCTGTGGCTGGGCGCCAACCAGTTCCAAGATATATTGCAAGGAAGCTCCCGCCCAGACTGCCGTATCTTCAAAGTTCCCTTTGCAGACGATGGTGGTCCGCACTTCAATTTTGGGCATACAGCGCAGGTCATCGTAACTTAATTTGAGCGGATAATCGACCATTCCATTGATCTCCAGCCGATAACTTGCCAGGTTGATTGTTTGCGATTTGCCGGTGACATGCAGTCCCGTGGATGGATCCAATTCTGCAACGCCGGGTGTTTCTGCAGGAGGGGTCGGGACCACCACGGTTGGTAATGCGCAAGAGACAATCACACCTGGCTGCGCATGGACTGGCGCAGCTGTCGGGAGGTTGGTTGGGGAGGGCGAAGGAATGATGACTGCGGCAGGCGTTGGGGCGCAGGCGGTAAATGCGAACACAAAGATTAATGTGGAGATCAGGCAACCATAAAATTGTTTCATGCGACTCCTTTATAAACACAGTTCGCTTTTCATTCTGGATTCATAAGGCATAATTTTATCCGGGCTTGTACAATCTCGATTATAGTACTCAGTCTAATAATTGCCGCCACGGTGATGGGGAATACAGCGCGAACATCGCATCGCCATCATTGATCACTGCAGATTCGATATTCATGAAAACCGATTCAAAATTTATTACATAAATAATACCGACCATTTGCCCAAGCACTTGATTAGCGGGTAAAATAAATCAGTTATATAAACCGTAATTCCTTTTGGAGGTAAAAATGAACTTTCTTGTATGGATCATCTTTGGCGCGCTGGCTGGCTGGATCGCAAGCATCATCATGAAAAAGAACAAGCAAATGGGAGCCATTGCTAACATTGTCGTGGGCATCATCGGCGCTTTCCTTGGCGGCTTCATCATGGACTTCTTCGGCGCAGAGGGCGTGACCGGCTTCAACTTTACCAGCCTGCTGGTGGCAATCGTCGGCGCAGTTGTTCTGCTTTTCGTTGTGGGCTTATTCAGCCGCCGCAAATAAGTTGATTCAATAATCCAAAACAAAGAGCCGCGCATGTGAATTGCGCGGCTCTTTGTTTTCCAACTAACGACTTTTTACTTCTCACTTCTCACTCTTCCCCATCCTTCACCATGATCTGCTCAAGTTGAAATTCCACCAAATCGCGCAGACTCTTTTGTTCCAAAACTGTGTGCGATATCTGACCTTCGAGCAGCAACATGATAAATCCGTGGATGATTCCCCACACCGACAGCGCAGCCAAGTCTGATGGTCCGCTTCGCAGCACACCCGCAGCCTGATTCGCTTCGACAGTCATTTTCACCAACTGAAAGTTTTTCTGCGACTCGGCCACAAACTCAGGATATTCTTTTTCCTTCTCCAGCACCCCAGAAAACATGACCTTGAATCGGTCACGGTCATCCAGCGCAAATTGGACATACGCCCAGGCAACCTCCACCAATTGCATGGACGGTCTTGTTTTATATTCCTCAACCACCACGCTCACCCGCTCATACAACTGACGAAATCCCTCAGTCGAAATCGCCGCGATCAACGCCTGCTTGTCCGCGAAATGTGAATATGGCGCAGTATGACTCACCCCCGCCTTGCTCGCCACTTTCCGCAGGGACAGTCCGCTCACACCATCTTTCGCAAGAATTTCCACTCCCGCCTTGATCAGCGCATTCTTCAAGTCACCGTGATGATAGGTTTTCTTTTTCGGCATGTTTCTCTCTCAATCTTGACACTGTAAAGATTATAGATAATAATTAATTTGCTGTCAAGAAAGTTAACCGCGAAGAAAACCAAAGAAATTTAGCGCTCTTCGCGATTCAAAAAAAGGGAATCCTCATGTCTGAATATCAAACCCATAAACAAGAAGTGGTCAATACCTGTCACACCCTGCTCGAACGCGGCTATCTGAAAGCCACCGAGGGCAACATCTCCGCGCGCGTCAGCGGACAAAATGTATTCGCCATCACGCCATCAAATTATGATTATGCCAAAATGCAAGTGGACGATATTTGCATTCTCAATTTTGACATGCAGCAAATCGAGGGTGAAATGAAACCGTCCATTGAAAGTGGGATGCACGCGGCAGTCTACCAGACTCGCATAGATGTGCATTGCATCATCCACACGCACCAGCCCTACGCCAGCGCATTGGCGTTGATCAAAATGCCGATCCCAGCCTTGTTCGATGAACAGGTCAGGTTCCTGGGTCGCAGCGTGGACATCATCCCCTACGCCCCATCAGGGACCGGCTTCCTCAAGAATGCGGTCAAAGCCAAGGTGAGGAATAATAACAACGCCTTCATTTTGCAAAATCATGGCGTGCTGGTTTTCGGCGTGACAATGGAACAAGCCATCCACAACATGGCTTTGCTCGAAAAATGCGCGCTGACTTATTTGCTGGCGATCATGACCGAGAAGAAAATTTCGAAAATCCCGTTGCCCATCCGCGAGATTGCGTTTGCCAAGTTGCGCGCGGATGAGAAGAAATTTGCAGGATTGAATTAACACGTAGGGGCGGATCGCGATCCGCCCCTACAATTACATTATGGAAAATAAAATGAACCAACAATACGCGATCTCCGAATACCCCAACGTGGACGAAGTCTACGCCAAACTTGAAGCCCTCATCAGCCAGCCGACCCGCCCAGTGCGGCGCGAGAAGATGGCAGAGTATCTCAATTATTTTGACACAAAATGTGTCCGCTCAAAACAACTGATTGACGAAGCCAAGCAAATCATCCCTGGCGGCGTGCAGCATAATCTCGCGTTCAATTATCCATTTCCGATTGCCATCGAAAAAGCAGACGGCGCATATCTCTGGGATGCAGACGGAAATAAATATATTGATTTCCTGCAAGCAGGCGGACCCACCATCCTCGGCAGCAATTACGCGCCGGTGCGTGAAAAAGTGGTCGAGATGCTGCAAACCTGCGGACCTGTGACTGGCTTGTTCCATCAATATGAATTGAAACTCGCCCAGCTTGTTCAACGCTTCATGCCCTCAATAGAAATGTTCCGCATGTTAGGTTCAGGGACTGAAAGCGTGATGGCGGCAGTCCGTGCGGCGAGGACGTTTACAAAGAAAAAATATGTCATCAAGGTCGGCGGCGCATATCATGGCTGGAGCGACTCGATGGTTTACGGTTTGCACATCCCAGGCACGGGACGGTTGGAAGCGAAAGGAATTCCGCGCGGAGCGAGTGCATTGACGCGCGAGTTTTACCCGAACGCTCTCGGGGCGTTGAAGCGTCAACTTTTTTTGAACAGGATTCGGGGCGGCACTGCGGCGGTCATCGTCGAACCTGTGGGTCCCGAAAGCGGCACGCGTCCGGTTTCGTATGATTTCAATCAAAAAGTCCGCGAGCTGTGCGATGAGTTTGGCGCGCTGCTGATCTTCGATGAAGTGGTCACAGGTTTTCGTTTGGGGCTGGGTGGCGCGCAGGGATATTTCAATGTGAAGCCTGACCTGACCGTTTTTGGAAAATGTATCACGGGCGGATACCCAATGGCGGGCGCAGTCGGCGGGCAGCGTGATGTGATCGCAACATTCGCGGCAGGCATCGGCGGCGTGGGCGAACGCGCTTACATCGGCGGCACGCTTTCGGCAAATCCGCTTTCGTGTGTGGCAGGATATTACGCGCTGCTCGAAATGGAAAAAACCAACGCGGCGGTCATCGCAGGCAAGGCTGGCGACAGGCTCACCAAAGGCTTGCAAGCCATCATCGAAAAATATTCTTTGCCGTTCGTCGCTTACAATCAGGGCTCGATCGTTCACCTCGAAACCGCAGGCACGATGCTGCTTGATTTCAAACATCCATTGCGGCTGGCAAAAGGACTCAAGCCGCGCAAGCACATGATGGAAGAAATGGGCGCGGCATACATGGCAAACGGGCTGGTCACGCTGGCAGGCTCGCGCATGTATACTTCGATGGCAGATACCGATGAAGTGATCGACGATGCGTTGCATCGTTTCGAGATCGTTTTGAAGGAGTGTTAGTGAGCCATAAACTTTTAATTCTTGCACAAGACGAAAACAAGTACCGCGCTTTGATCGAAGAAGCGCGGCTTGTTAATTTGGACTTCGCAACTCAGCCCGCTGAAAATGTGGATGTGGTTTTAGGCGAACCCAGCCGAATCAAAGCCGCGCTCGCATCGCTTCCCGCCTTGAGTTGGGCGCAGTCCATTTGGGCTGGGGTGGAGCCTTTGCTGGGTTCCGTTGCGCGCCGTGATTATATTCTCACCAACGCGCGCGGAGTCTTCGGCGGACTCATGTCTGAGTATGTCATCGGCTACCTGCTGGCGCATGAACGCAAGATGCTCCAAAGACTTGAAGACCAAAATCATAAACGCTGGGACGAATCTGATACAGGCACACTGCGCGGCAAAACGATTGGTTTGCTGGGCGTCGGCTCTATCGGCGCGGAAGTTGCGCGCGCGGCGAAGTTCTTCGGCATGACTGTTTGCGGCTACACGCTAAACAGCGAAACCAGCAAACACGTGGATAAGTATTTTCATCCTCTGGAGTCAGACAGTTTGCTGTCTGACAGGCAGACAGAGCAGCAAGCTGCTCCACTCCAAAGATTTGCGCTCCAGAATTTTGCAAGCGGACTCGATTATCTTGTTAACATCCTGCCCAACACGGTGGATACGCGCAAAATAGTAAATACAGATTTGCTCAACGCCCTGCCCTCGCACGCGCTCTTCATCAACGTTGGGCGCGGACAAGCAGTGGACGAATCCGCATTGATCGAAGCGTTGAATCAGAACAAAATTGCAGGCGCGGTGTTAGATGTATTTGAACAGGAACCACTTCCGCAAAATCATCCGTTTTGGACAACTCCCAACCTGTTGATGACCTTCCACACTGCCGCGCCAAGTTTGCCGGAAGATATAACAAAATTATTTATTGAGAATTACAAGTTGTTTAACGCAGGCAAACCGCTCAAATATCAAGTGGATTTTGAAAAAGGATATTAGACCTCTTGCAAAAGTCAAAAAATAAGGGAACGGAGTGCAAAAGCTCTGCTTTTGCGGTTCGGAAGTAGAACTTCCGAACTCCAGTCAACACTTATGCAAGAGGTCTATTAGATCACCAACCGTCATTGCGAGGAGCGAACGACAGTGAGCGACGAAGCAATCCCTAGCTCAACGAGGAGGTTGCTTTGTCGGGAAGAACACCCTCCTCGCAATGACATAAAACACCAAAGGAGCATTCATGACAACACAATACAAGATCTATCCCTATCGCTGGGTGGTACTGGCGGTTTTTATGCTCGTCAACGTCACCATTCAAATCCTGTGGATTTCGTACGCACCGATTACAGGTCCAGCTGCCAGATTCTATAGTGTGAGCGACTTGCAAATCGGATTGCTTTCCATGTCGTTCATGATTGCGTTCATCCCGCTGTCCATTCCCGTTTCGTGGGTCATTGATACCTATGGCTTTCGGATGGCGGTTAGCATTGGCGCGGTGATGATGGGAATTTTCGGAATTCTGCGCGGAATGGCTGGCACAAATTACACGCTGGTCTTGTGGAGCACCTTTGGCATTGCCGCCGCACAGCCGTTCCTGCTCAACACCTGGACAAAAGTCCCCGCCAACTGGTTTGCGCTCGAAGAACGCGCCACTGCGGTTGGACTGGTGACGCTGGCGAGTCTGGTCGGCACCGCGTTGGGCATGGTCTTGACTCCGATCTTGATGGAAAGTCTGAGCATCCCGACCATTCAACTTTATTATGGCGGCATTGCTGCAATTTCAGCAGTTTTGTTTATCGCATTATCACGCGAGACTCCTCCCACCCCGCCCTGCCCGCCGGGACAGGAAGTCCGTGCTCTGATGCTTGATGGCTTAAAACATGCGCTGACGGTGAAAGTATTTTGGTTCGGCCTGGCAATTACATTTGTCGGGCTTGGAATTTTCAACGGCGTGACCACCTGGGTCGAGAACATCATCCGCCCGCGTGGATTCACTCCCACAGATGCGGGCACGCTCGGCGCGTTGATGATCGTCGGCGGCGTGATCGGCGCAGTGGTTCTTCCCGCACTTTCCGATAAATATCACAAACGACAGTTGTTTCTTTTTATATCTTTCATTGGCGCAATCCCAGGTTTGATCGGCTTGACCTTCGCCACATCAGGGATCCTGCTATTTATATCCGCATTCGTGCTGGGATTTTTCCTGACCAGCGCCATGCCGGTCATCATGCAATACACCGCCGAAGTGACACACCCCACACCCGAAGGCACATCCAACGGATTGGTACAACTCTTTGGGCAGGCTTCCGTAGTCTTCGTCTTCTTCATGGAAGCGCTGAAAAATTCAGACGGTTCGTTCACACCCGCATTACTAGTGGCGGCGTTTTTTTTGATCGTCAGCTTATTTTTCATCTGGCAAATGAAAGACCCGCAGGAACTCACCCAGAATAAATAAGATATGTTATGCAGAATTCAATCCCGAAGGGATGAAATGATTATGGAATAACGTAAACGTCCATCCAAATCCCGAAGGGATGGCATAGCCTTATGAGAATAATTATGACACCCCTTCGGGGTTTTTTATGAAAATTTTGCAATTCTATAATCCTGTCACTCCTACGGAGTTGCTTTTGCGTAACATAGTAAATAAGGAGAACTTATGCCCTCAACCCTGAATGACATTCGCCAAGCCGCGCAAAGAATTAAACCCTATGCACACCGCACGCCGGTGTTGACCAATGCCAGCCTGAATCAAAAAGTAGAAGCGCAGGTCTTTCTCAAATGCGAGAATTTCCAAAAAGTAGGCGCGTTCAAATTTCGCGGTGCGTGCAATGCCGTCTATTCGTTGACCGATGCCGAAGCCGCGCGCGGAGTCTGCACACACTCATCGGGGAATCATGCGGCGGCGTTGGCATTGGCGGCCAGGCTGCGCGGAATCCCGGCGTATATCGTCATGCCGAGCAACGCTCCATCGGTGAAGAAAAATGCGGTGGCAGGCTATGGCGGCTTGATCACGTTTTGTGAGCCGACTCTCGAAGCGAGAGAAAGCACATTGGACAGGATCAGGCTCAAGACGGGCGCGACCGTTGTCCATCCATATAATGATGAGCGCGTGATCACAGGTCAGGGGACGGCGGCGCTGGAATTGCTGGAGGATATTCCTGATCTGGATGTGATCATTGCGCCCGTCGGCGGCGGCGGATTGTTGAGCGGCACATCCATCGCGGCGACGGAAATCAAAAAGGGAATCCGTGTGATTGCGGGTGAACCAGAAATGGCGGATGATGCGTTTCGGTCATTACAGGCTGGCGAAATTATTGCTTCGCTCAACCCAAAGACCATCGCGGATGGATTGCTCACTTCACTTGGCACGTTGACCTTTCCCATCATTCAAAAAAATGTTGAGCAGATCGTGACCGTGAGCGAAGCGGGAATTATTGAATCAATGAAATATGTTTGGGAGCGCGCAAAAATTATTATTGAACCATCGTCTGCGGTGGCGATCGGCGTGCTATGGGAAAAGAAAATTGATTTGAGCGGACTCAAAGTCGGCGTGATTATCAGCGGCGGCAATGTAGATTTGGAAAAACTTCCGTGGTGATTTTTATAGTCGAGTGAATGTCTAATCAGAAAAGCAAAGTTTTTTTGGAAAAAGCTGTTGACAGCAATTCTCAATATGAACCATGTCATTGCGAGGCGGCGCTCTTCCGTCGAAGCAATGACATAGTGAAAAGTGCTGAGCTGTTGACGCGTTAAGAAAAAGCAACTAGTATTAAACTATCAGGGGGCGTATCAGAATTTGCTGGATGACAGAATAAGTATTTTTTCATATCGGACTCAAAAGGATAGGTTCGATGACACAAAATTCATCTCCAAAACCCAAAACAAATCCACCGGCAGCGGAGCATTCCTTTCGCCTGCTTTTCGAGAACCATCCCATTCCCATGTGGATATATGACTTGAAAACACTGGCGTTTTTGGATGTCAACGATGCCGCGCTGGAAAAATATGGTTATACCCGTGACGAGTTCCTGGCGCGGACTATCAAAGATATTCGCCCAACTGAAGACGTAGAGAACCTGATCGATCACCTCGAACAAAAGCGTCCAACGCTGGAACACTCAGATCAGTGGCGTCATCGCCTCAAAAATGGGCGCGTCATTAACGTGGAGATCACCTCACACATATTGGAATTCGAGGGGCATAAAGCCGCGCTGGTCATGGCGCAGGACATTACCGAGCGCAAGCAGGCAGAGAAACAACTTCGTAAACTCACGCGCACAGTGGAGCAAAGCCCTGCATCCATTGTCATCACCGATGTGCTGGGCAATATTGAATATGTGAATCCCAAGTTTTCAGAGGTCACCGGGTACAGTATGCAGGAAGTCCTCAGCAAAACCCCGAATATCCTAAAATCGGGGCATACCACCAGGGAAGAATATAAAATATTATGGAATACGATCACATCCGGTAATATTTGGAAGGGTGAATTTCTGGATAAAAAGAAGAACGGCGAGACTTACTGGGAATTTGCCACCATCGCGCCTGTTTTCGATGACAATGGAAAGATCACCAATTACCTGGCGGTAAAAGAGGACATCACCGAGCGCAAGCAGGCGGAGGAGATGCTGGGCGAATTTTCGCAAAGACTCAAACTCGCCATCGCTTCGGGACAGTTCGGTGTTTGGGATTGGAACGTTAAAGAGAATGTCATGATCTGGGATGATCGGATGTTCGAACTCTATGGCGTCACTCGTGATGCCTTCCCCAGCAATATTGATGCCTGGACAAATGGACTACATCCAGACGACAGTCAGAGGGCAATTGACGAATGTAATTCCGCGCTCAACGGAGAGAAAGAGTTCAACACCATCTTTCGGATTCTTCAACCTGGCGGCGCTGTCAAACAACTCAAGGCTGACGGTATCGTCATCAGGGATTCTGACGGTAAGGCACTGCGGATGATCGGCATCAATGCCGATATCACCGAGCGCAAGCGGGCCGAAGAAGCCCTGCGCGAACGCGAAGAACAATATCGCACTCTGGTTGAACAACTTCCCGCCATCATCTATATTGATGATACCAAGGTTGAAGGCCGCACGGCATACGTCAGCCCTCAAATTCAGACCATATTGGGATTCACCCCGCAGGAATGGCAGGCAGAATCGCCCGACCTTTGGAGTAAACAGCTCCATCCAGATGACCTCGAACGGGCCCATGCAGGTTACATGCGCTGTTTTCTGTATGGGGAGGCATTTGACGCGGAATATCGAATCCACGCATCTGATGGACGCTTGCTATGGTTCCGCGATCAGGCAGTCATGTTACCCAACAAAAATGGCAAGCCGCACTTAATTCATGGCGTGATATCTGACATCACCGAGCGCAAACAGGCAGAGATCGAAATCAAGGAACGCACAGAAGAACTGGAATTGATCAATGCGTTGAATGAAGCAGTCAATCGCGGTGATAGTTTGGATAAGACAATGGAAGTATTTGCAAAAGAACTTCGCCAAATCAGTATCTGCAAATATTCCACAATCTATTTGATCAGTCCGGATGGGAAAAATATTGTCATGCAACACCTGGGACTTTCCGCTGGTTTGGTCAAAAAAATAGAGCAACTGATCGGAAGACCACTTCCACAAGTCGAGATCCCGATCTTAGAGGGTGGTTATTTCGAGCGTGCCCTGCAATCGGAACATGGCATCATCACCACCGATCCCAACGAGATCCAGGGTTGGATGCTGGAATTTACAGAGTCCAAATCCCTGCCCGCCGCTGTTCGTGGCGTAACCCACAAACTCATTCCACAAATCTACAAGCTTTTGGATATCCGTTCGACCCTGATTCTGCCTTTGATCTCGGATAAAAAAGTGATCGGCTTGCTTGATATATCCAGTTCGGGAATCCTGACGGAAAAGGATTTGAACCGCATCCAAAAAATATCCGGACAGTTAACCTCCGTGATCCTGCGCGAGCAGGCGAATAAAGCCCTGCTTGAAAGTGAAAAGCGCTACCGGTTGATCTTTGATGGCGTGCAGGATGCAATTTTTGTCGAATCAAAAGACGGCAGGATTTTAGGAGTAAACAACCGCGCCTGCGAAATGTATGGCTACAGTCACAATGAGTTTCTCGGAAAAACGGTCAAAGACCTTGTTCCCGAAGGAAATATCAGTTTCCCCTTACCCAACATGCAATCGAATGCTTCCTATTCTTCGCTTGAAACGATCAACCGTCGCGCCAACGGCGAACAATTTCCAATAGAGATCAACGGAAGATTGCAGACCATCAACGGCGAGGAGGTGCTCCTGGTGATCGTACGGGACATCACCGAGCGTAAACAAACGGAAGAAGCGCTGCTGGAGAGCGAACAAAAATATCGTCTTTTGTTCGACGAAATGCTGAGCGGGGTCGCTGTCCACGAAATTATTTGCGACCCGCAGGGAAATCCAATTGACTATCGTTTTATAGCGATAAACACGGCTTTCGAAAAAATGACTGGTCTGACTTCCGCCGCAGTCGTCGGTAAAACCGTTCTGGAGGTCATGCCCGCCACAGAATCAAGTTGGATCAGGCGTTACGGCCAGGTAGCGCTTACCCGAATACCGACCCAATTTGAGAGTTATTCAAGTGAATTGGAAAAATACTTTGAAGTGCGCGCCTTCAGCCCTGAGAACGGGAAATTTGCCACCGTTTTTAATGACGTTACCCAGCGCAAGCAGGCGGAGGTAGCGCTACAGGAAAGCGAAGCGCTCTATCGGCAGGCGATTGAAGTTGCCGGCGCTGTGCCTTATCTACAGTCTTACAATGACAGCGGCGCCGATATTCATTTTGATTTTATCGGTGATGGGATTCGTCAGATTACCGGTTACGGGGCAGAAGAATTCAATGCTACTCTTTGGGATACACTGATTCAAGAAACCAACCTTCTGGGTGATCTCGCAGGGTATTCCCTGGAAGAAGCCATTCGCCGGGTGCGCTCAGGAGAGATCCCCCTCTGGAAATGCGAATACCGCCTGCGTGCGCGTGACGGAAAAATCCATTGGGTATTTGAAGCGGCGGTGGAACTGTATGCTATAGATGGATTCGCAAAAGGCTCAATTGGCACGTACCAGGATATCACCGAGCGCAAGCAGGCGGAAGAAAATATCCATCAACATGTCAAGGAATTGGAATTGCTTTATGAAAGCGGACTGGCTTTCGGTCAGTTATTGAACCCGAAAGAGATCGCACAAAAGGTCATTGAGTTGCTGGGACAAAAAATGAACTGGCATCACACCGCCCTGCGCCTGATCCGCCCGCAGGATAACAGCCTGGAACTGATGGCTTTCGATCAGCCAGGTTTGGGAAGCCCGGTTGAGCAACAAAAGATTCAAGCGCGCTTAAGTAAGTCCATTACCCGCGCTGGCGAGGGATTAAGCGGCTGGGCGATTCAACAATCCAAAATCATACGCAGCGATGACGTGGCCAGCGACCCACATTATGTGGCATCCTACCCGGGCATACATTCCGGATTATATATCCCATTGAAATCAGCAGACCACATTCTTGGCGTGATCAGCATCGAAAGCGAACAGCCGAATGCTTTCAGTGAGACAGACGAAAGACTGATCGCCACGTTAGCCAACCAGGCTGCCAACGCATTTCAAAATGCGCACCTGTATGAAGAAATTAACCGCTATGCAGAAGGTTTGGAACAGGGCGTACAGGAGCGTACGGCTGAGATCGAATCTACGCGGCGACGGTTGGAGCTGGCAATGAAAACCGCCGGCATCGGCATCTGGGAGTTGGACATCAAGCAAGACAAGGACTATTGGGATGACAAATTGTTCAGTTTATACGGGCTTTCAAAAGAAACCGCCCAGCCATCTCCCCAAACATGGCACAATATCATTCATCCCGATGACCTGGCGCATCAACTGGATTTGATGGAAGAGGCTTTGCATAATAACCAGCCATACGACACTGAATTCCGTGTGATCTGGCCCGATGCAAGCATCCACTATATTAAGTCAACCGGTGTCGTTATCCGTGACGCGGACGGCTTGCCTGAGCGGATGATCGGCGCAAACCAGGACATCACGCTTCAAAAACAGGCTGAGGAAAGCCTGAACCTGGCTAATATCGAAATGGAACGCGGCCTGCGCATGAAAAATGAATTCCTGGCCAACATGAGTCACGAACTACGCACCCCGCTCAACGCCATTCTGGGTATCTCTGAAAGCCTCGAAGAGCGCATCTCTGGAGAACTCAACGAGAAACAGCTTAAGTATGTCCGTATCATTAGCGAAAGCGGTCATCATTTGCTGGACCTGATCAATGACATCCTCGACCTTTCCAAGATTGAAGCTGGAAAGCTGGAACTTAATGTTCAAACCATCTCGGTTGAAAAACTTTGTATTTCCAGCCTGCGCATGATCAAGGAGCTCGCCCAGAAAAAATTACTGAACGTTTTGTATCAGGTTGACGAAAACGTCAAATACATTTTAGGAGATGAGCGGCGTTTAAAACAGTCGCTTGTAAACCTGCTCGGCAACGCGGTCAAATTTACTCCGCCGGGTAAAGCGATCGGTCTCGAAGTCAACGGCAATACAAAGACAAATGAAGTCATATTCACAGTTTGGGATCAAGGGATCGGCATTGACCCGCAAGATATCAAACACCTCTTCAAACCATTTGTGCAATTGAATGCCGGTCTCGCGCGCGAATATGGCGGCACAGGCTTGGGGCTGGCGCTGGTAGCGCAAATGATCCGCCTACACGGCGGACGCATAGACCTGACCAGCGAATTACAGGTGGGAAGTCGTTTTATGTTCACCCTGCCATGGATGCCGACAGAACAAAAGCGTCAGTTGACAACCAAACCTCTGGTCCTGGCTGACAGCCCAAAGTCGAGAGAGAAGCGCACTGGTAAAATCCTGATCGTGGATGATACAGAGGTTATCGCCCAACTCGTCAGTGAATATTTGCGGCATTGGGGGTATGAAACCCTGATTGCCCATGACGGCAGGGAAGGCGTTTTACTTGCCAGGCAGGAACACCCGCAGATCATCCTCATGGATGTTATGATGCCCATTATGAGTGGATGGGAAGCGACCAGACAGATCCGCGCAGATGCCGACCTGAAGGATATTCCGATCATCGGGCTGACCGCGTTGGCAATGGCCAGCGACCGCGAACAATGCCTTGCGGCGGGTATGAATGACCATCTGAGCAAACCGATCGAAATGCTGGAACTGGTACAAATTATTGAAAATTATTTACACCAGACCAGTTAAAATCAAGCGCGTTACGGAAGTTCTCTTCCGCAATGCAAAAGTAGTAGAATTTCACCGGCAAGAAAAAGGAGCAACCCAATGACCAGCCTTATTTTGATCGTGGATGATGAACCTGCGGGCAGACAAACCCTGGAATCCATTTTGGACGGACAGGGCTATCGTCTTGAAATGGCGGAAAGCGGTTTAGAAGCGCTTGAAAAAGCCCGTCAATATTTACCCGATGTGATCCTGTTGGATGTAATGATGCCCGGCATGGATGGATTTGAAGTGTGCCAGCGGATCAGAAACGACCCGCTTCTTGCTGAAATCCCGATCATCATGCTAACCGCCCTGGATGATAGAAGGTCATTAATAAACGGCCTGGAATCTGGCGCAGATGATTACATCACCAAGCCTTATGACCGTTATGAACTGCGCGCCCGTTTGATCGGCATTACGCGCCTGAACCGCTATCGAAAATTACTGGACGACCGCGCCGACCTTGAAGAGGCGCATGTCCAATTATTATCCGCCTATGATGCTACCATCGAAGGCTGGTCGCTCGCAATGGACCTGCGCGACAAGGAAACCGAAGGTCACACCCAGCGCGTAACCGTCCTCGCGGAAAAACTCGCCAGGCTGGCAGGTTTCAGCGAAGATGAGTTGGTCTTCTTCCGACGCGGCGCACTCCTGCACGATATCGGAAAACTTGGCGTGCCTGATTCCATTCTCTTAAAATCTGATAAATTAACAGAGGAAGAATGGGCGATTATGCACAAGCATCCACAATACGCCTACGACATGATCTACCCGATCGAATACCTGCGCCCCGCGTTGGATATTCCCTACAGTCATCACGAAAAATGGGACGGCACGGGCTATCCGCTCGGCTTGCGCGGTGAAGGGATTCCCCTCGCGGCGCGCATATTTGCCATTATAGATGTATGGGACGCGCTGACCTCTGACCGACCCTACCGCGCGGCATGGGATAACCAGAAAGCGCTGAAATATATACGGGAAGAATCTGGAAAACATTTCGACCCGCATATTGTTGAATTATTTAATAAGTTGATAGTTTAGATAAAGTACCGTAGTAACGATTTCAGTCGTTTTTACCTAAACGATTGAAATCGTTACTACGTTTTGGCGTTCATAAAGGTTGCCAACAATCTTTATGATAGAATTTCAGAATAAACAAAGGACGCCCTGGGGGAGCATGAGCCTTTGTAAAACAAATTAGTTTGGAGAATAACTCATGCCACGAAGAAGTCTCACTCGTCTATATCAGGACGAGTTTTCAGGATATTCACTTGCAAAATTTCAACAGGATGCGCTCGCGGGGTTAACAGTCGCTGCGGTCGCGCTTCCATTGGCGCTGGCGTTTGGCGTCGCCTCAGGCGCAAGCGCCGCTGCGGGCCAACCGGCGCGATGTCTGCCGTGTTGATCGTGTTGGTCACGCGCTATGGTCTCGAAGGCATTTGGATCGCAGGCTTTCTCTCCGGTTTTCTCCTGCTCATCATCGGCATCATGCGTCTCGGACGCTTCATCGCATTTATCCCCGCGCCTGTCATCAGCGGATTCACATCGGGTATCGCGCTCATTATTTTCATCGGTCAAATTGACAATCTGCTCGGAATCAAAACCGCAGCCACTGAAACTGCCGCGCAAAAATTTATTGGATATTTCAACGGCGGATTTGCCATCGACTCGCACGCCGTCATCCTCGGTCTCGTTGTGATCGGAACCATGCTCTTCATGCCAAAAAAATGGAGTATGCGATTTCCCTCCTCGCTCCTCGGCATCATCCTCGCCACGCTGCTTAACTGGACTGTGGGCTGGTCTGTCACGATGATCGGAGCCATCCCCCAATCCCTGTTTCTCGCACAACGACTTAGCCTCGCCAACATCCCCTGGAGTGATTTCTCCGAATTCATCGCCCCCGCCCTAACCATCACCGCGCTTGGCGCAGTGGAATCATTATTAAGCGGCGCTGTCGGCTCCAATATGACAGGCGTGCGCCTGCAAGCAAACTAGGAATTGATCGCACAAGGCGTGGGCAACATGCTCATCCCGTTCTTTGGCGGGGTCCCTGCCACAGCCGCGATTGCGCGCTCCAGCGTGGGGATCAAATCAGGCGGACAGACGCGCATGGTCAGTATCATCCACGCGGTTGGGTTGTTGCTCTCGATGTTCCTGCTCGCGCCGTTGATGGCGCGTATCCCGCTTGCGGCGTTGGCTGGCGTGTTGATGGTCACCGCCATCCGCATGAACGAGTGGACTGCGATCAAGTTCATGTTCAGCAAACGCTTCAAGACCGACATAATCGCCTTCACCATTACCATGCTGGCGACCATCGTGCTCGACCTCACCCAAGCCATCCTGATCGGCTCTTTTCTGGCAGCCGCAGTCTTCATCAATAAGATCGCCAGCATTGACATCGCCGTCCAGGAAGTGGATATTGAAAGACTCAAACAAAAAGGGATTGAAACAGCGGGGAATTGCCAGCATGTGCGCGTGGCGTTTCTTACCGGTCCTTTATTTTTCGCAGCCACAGGTCAATTCAACGAAGCCTTTGCAAATTTGGGAGATACACACGCGTTGATCCTATCCATGCCGCGGCGTATCCTTAATAGATACCGCAGGCATTGAAGCCATACACCGCCTGTATGAACGGCTGCACAAACAAGGCGGCACGCTCATGTTCGCAGGTGTCCACGACAACGCGCGCAATATGATGGAGCGCGGCGGTCTCGTGGAAATAATTGGCGAAAACAATTTCTTTTGGTCCAGCGACCAGGCTATTGTCGAGGCCGAGAAGCGCGGTTGCCCGTTTTGCAATCAGGCTTAAGATCAAGGCTTCACAAATTTTCACATCAAAAACCCCGTTATTGAACGGGGTTTTTGATTACAAGTAATTCCTTCAAGCGCGGATGCCCTGCGTAAACCCCGCGATATTTTTCAGGTAACTCCACCGCAATGCGGCACATAATTTCATCGGTGGCATTGCGCATGGCTTGTTCGCGTCCCCTGCCTTTGGGAATTTCAACCATAAACGGGTCTCCTGCGACTGCGCGTATTTTGGAACGGCGAAATCTTTTTAAATTTTCGATCACGCCGCGGTCCTCTGTGCCTGTCAGTGCAACGGGCACGACGGGATATCCGGCTTTACTGGCAAGGAACGCCACGCCCATTTTGCCTTCCTGCAATGCTTCGGTTTTTGAGCGCGTGCCTTCGGGCGCAATCACCATCAGTCCGCCTTTTTTCATTCGCACCAAAATCTCACGCAGCGCTGAAAAATCCGCTTCAAACCGATTGAGCCAGACCGCATCCACGGCACGCCCCATCGCGCCAAAGAGCGGATGGTTTTTATATTTCTCAGCAATTGCCATGATGATATCGTCACGGTCAATCGCATACAACAAGACCGCTGTATCGAGGCGTCCCAAATGATTCGCGGCCAGCAGTACATTGCCCAACGGAAGTTTATCCATGCCGACCAAATCCACATCAGCAATGAGGTTCATAACGAAGCGCACAAGCGAACGTAAGGTTTTATATTTCATAAAGTGAATTGTAACAATAAAATACGGTTATTCCCCACCGCCAAGCAACTCTTTTAAACGCGGATGTTCAACATAATACCCGCGATTCCTCTCTGGCAACAGGACTGCGATCCTGCACATGATCTCATCCGTATACCCCTGCAAAACCTCTTCGCGGTTCTCCTTCGGGAACGGCGGAAGCATGAAGGATTTTCCTGCAATAATTTTTATGGGTGTGCGGCGAAGGCGCTTGAGATTCCCAAAGAAAAGTCTATCCTCTGTTCCTGAGATCGCAACGGGCACGATCTGCCAGCCCATTTTGGATGCGAGGTAAGCGACGCCGGGTTTCCCTTGCGCCATTTTTTCATCGCGCGCGCGCGTGCCTTCGGGAGCAATCACCAGCGTCTGCCCTTCCTCCATTCGCTTCATCATTTCGCGCATGGCCTTGAGGTCAGGCTTGAAACGATTAATAAAAATAAAATTAAGGTATTTACCCAGCCATCTCAAAAAGGAATTCTCCGCCCATTTTTCAGCCACTGGAATAAAAAGATTCCAATTATCCAGCGCGTAGTACGCCATCGGCGCATCCAAAATTCCGAGATGATTAACCGCAATGACAAACCCACCCTTTTCGGGCAGGTTTTCATATCCAATGACATTTATTTTTGTGATAACTTTTAGAACAGTATGGATCAGCCAGCGCAGGAATTTTCTCATGAGTTAATTTTACACGGTTTTACTGCGCGCCCCATTATTACGGCTCTCGCGATGCGCCGAAAAAAAAAGTCCCGTTTGCACGGGACTTTAATCTCATTTTGATCACGGAGAATAATCTGAATTATTTTGGCGGGAAAAACGCTGCACGCCGTAGGTGGAGAACATTTTTACAAAAATATCATAATCACCGGGCGTCATTTCCATGATCTGAAAACCAACATTAAACATGTTTGGGTCAAACGCGTCCACACTGCACCATCTTGCACGCGCCTTAAAAGTTATATAACCCTTGTTTGAAATCTCACCTGTCTGGTCAATACGAAGTCGGTAATCCGTGTTAATCGAGACGGGGTTGCTGCTATCCAGCTTAAAACCGCCCGTGCTAATATCTGAAAAGTGACCGACAAGTTTGCCAGTCGCTTCGTTCACGACACGCATATAATAGGAAAAATCTCGTCGCGACAATTGTCGCCGTTCCTCTGGCACGGGGCACCTCCTTGCAAAATTGTTAGGGTAACCCAGTATATAGCAAAATACAGCAAGAATCAAGTTGATTTAGACATCATTTGTCAAGATATGCGTCAGAATGGTCGCGCCCGAGCCGCCGATATTTTGCGCCATGCCGATCCGGGCACCATCCACCTGCGTCTTGCCGCACTCCCCTCGCAACTGCTGGACAACTTCCACGAGTTGATATACACCTGTCGCGCCGACTGGGTGTCCGCGGGCTTTTAATCCGCCGCGAGTGCAGACGGGCACGCGACCCTGAATGCTGATCTCGTTATCGAGAGCGAGTCTTACGCCTTGACCTTTTTCTGCAAACCCACTGGCTTCGAGTGAAAGCGCCGCCATGATCGAAAAAGCATCGTGCAATTCAAACACGTCAATATCCGCCGGGGTTACACCCGCCATCTCATAAGCCCGCCTGGATGACAAATATGCGGCTTGCAGGAACATGGGATCTTTTCGGGAATGGACAGCGATCGTATCCGTCGCGGAAGCAGAACCAGCGACGATGATCCGCGGCTGGCGCATCACCTTCTCGGCAGGGACAATGACGATCGCCGCCGCGCCATCGCCTGTGGGAGAGGCATCCAACAAATTGATCGGCGTGGAAACCATGGATGATCTTTCAAATTTTTCGACTGAGATTTTTTCGTGCAAACGCGCATACGGATTGTGCATGGCGTTCGCGTGTGAATTCATGGAGAACGGTGCGAAGTCTTCATGCTTCCAGCCGAACTCGTGCATGTAACGCCGCATGACCAGCGCGTTGATGCCCACAAACGAAATACCCTGTTCCACTTCGTAATCTGCATCGGCGGCGGTTGCCAGTGCGGCGGTAATGTCGCGACCCGCCTTGTCTGTCATTTTTTCGACACCCACCACCAGCGCTGATTCTACGTCGCCGGAGGCAACAGCCACCAGCGCGGCGCGAAACGCAGCCGCTCCTGAGGCGCAGGCGGCTTCGACTTTGACCGCTTCCTGTTTCCACAGCCCGATCCAATCTGCAAAAAATGTGCCGAGCTGATTTTGTCCGCTGACCATGGGCGAGAGCATGTTGCCGACGAAAAGCGAATCAACTTTTTCAACGCCCGCATCTTGCATGGCGGCAAAGGCGGCATCGCCCCCGATCTCGCGCAGGGATTTCTCCCAATGCTCGCCTATTTTTGTTTGACCAATTCCAAGGATGGCAACTTTTCTCATACCGCAAATTCTACCGCATTGCGCTATCAGGAACTATCATAAATTTGCGGGAACAAAACTGTTGCGTTCCCGTCTATTTCTTGCTATGCTTCACCCAAAGGAGATCAACATGCCGCGAACCGTTTTTTTATATGCACTTCTTATCAGCCTTTTCGTTGCAGGCTGTGGACAAACCCCAACACCTGAGCCGCTCAAAACCCCTGTGACTCAACCAACCGCATCCAGCCTGCCTGCACCGGATGCTGAATGGACGATCAAAATGAATCAATCAGGCGGCATTATGGGACTGTCCCGCTCGATTGAGATTTCATCTGACGGAAAATTTACTGTTGCGGATGAACGCAAAAATAAAACAGTCGACGGTGAACTCTCTGCAGATGAGTTATCAAAAATAAATAAATTGGTATCATCCACACAATATATCCCTGCCGGCAAACCAGACGGCGGGGGGTGTGCCGATTGTTTCATATATGACCTGCAAATACAAAGGAGTGGAGAAAAATTTGCCGTTCAACTAAATGACATCAGTCTGCCGAACTCAGGTCTTGCGCCTTTGGTATCTTACCTGCGCGGCTTGATCGAGACTTCCTTGAAATAGCGTATGAAAAACTCAGAGTGGCGAGAAAAATTTCTCGAAGCAGTATCCAACTGTTCGAGTGAAGGCAGGGACGCGGCGGATTATATCCACACGCACAAGACGCATGTGGGTATGAGGCGCGCGCGAAAAAGTGTCGGCGCGTTTTGGACTCTCACAAGCGCCGCCTATCTTAATTCGGCGCACCATTCGCCCGAATCATCGCTTACAAATCCAAACGCGTGGGCATTGCTGATCCATGAAGTGAGGCATTTACAACAAGGCTGGCTGACCGCATTTTCCATTTATGGCGAATTGGATGCATGGCAATATCAATTTCAGGTGTTGAAAAAACTTACAGGCAAACAACTCGTTCCATTGCTGGAGGAAATTTTATCCCTGCCATTAAACATGGAACGCGAAAATTTACAACAAGCGCGAAAACTGATGACCCAATTCGCAGGGAAAAGTTATGGCGCAAACTTACTGCCGCTTTATCCGATCCACAAGGAAATTGGATATTGGCTCACTCGAAGGAAAACTTAATCTACGCGATTTCTATCAAAACTAATAGGAAATTTTAATGTATTGAAACTTCTTTTGTTGTATCCTGTAAGCAGGAACAAAAAGGAGGTTGCAACATACACCACCTGAAATTGGCACAAGGGCAAGATCGTAGACCCTGATCTGATTAGAACTTTTTCTCAACAATCAGATGTTCCCGAAGCAACATATCAGAGTTACCAAAAGGAGGTTGCGATAGATACACCACCTGAAGCACATAAAAATGGGAAGGTCGAAACGCACTGACCTGGTCAAGAAAAATTTTAGAACCAGACGTTCCCCCAAACGATACGAAGGTTGCTTAATCGAACCTTTCCTAACATATAGAACTTTTGACAGACGGGTAAACTCCCGTCTGTCTTTTTTATATAAAGACCCCAAAGTTTTTTGAAACCTTTGGGGTCTTTATATTAAATTAAATCAAGCGCTTTCCGCATTCGTTCAAGTCCCTGCTCAAGCAGTTTGCGCGAAGTCCCAAAGTTCAAGCGGACATGTCCTTCGCCGCTCTTGCCAAATATACTGCCTTCGCTCACGGCAACTTTGGCATTCTCCAAGAAGAATTCATAGGGCGAGCCGATTATTCCTGTCTGCGTGAAATCGAGCCAGCCTAAGTAGGTTGCGTCGGGAATCGTCAGCCGAACTTCGGGCATGTACTCGGTGACATACTCCACGAGAAAATCACGGTTGCCTGTCAGGTAGCCGCGGAGTTCTTTCAGCCAGCCGTCACATTGACCTGAGAAGGCGGTCTGCGCGGCGATCAATCCTGAACTGCTGACGTGTAATCGCAAATTGTTGACTTCTTTCTCGTAGCGCACGCGCAGTTCCTGATCGGTGATGATCGCGAAACCGCAAAATAAGCCTGGGACGTTGAAGGTTTTGGATGGGGCAACCAATGTGATGGTGTGCCTGGCAATCTCGGAAGACAACTTCGCCAGCGGTGTGAAAGTATTTCCATCGAGCAGCAGCTCAGAATGAATTTCATCTGAAACGATTAGGACGTTGTTTTTGATGCAGATTTTCGCCATTTTCAACAACTCTCTGCGCGAGAAGCTAATGCCGAGCGGGTTATGCGGATTGCACAACAGGAACATGCCCGCTTTCTTGACCTGCTTCTCGAAAATATTCCAGTCAATTTCGTAGCTCAGGATATTTCCATTGACATGCTTTATCAAGGGCGCGTCAATTTGAGGAATGCCAATGTTGTTTTTCACTTCATGGAATTCGTTGTAGACAGGCGTTTGGATAAGCATGCCCTTCTTCGGTGTGCAGGCGATACGCGCCGCGACGCTGAAACCGCTGACGATACCCGTGACGGCGACCACCGTTTCAGGCTTGACCTTCCAGCCGTATAACTTGTCCATGCGGGCGGCCACAGTTTCTTTCAATGCGAGCGTCGGCATTTCATAGCCTATCACGCCATGCTCAACTGCCTTGTGCAACCCTTTCAAGATCGGCGCGGGCGCGGGGAAATCCATATCTGCCACCCACATGGGAAGCACATCTTTTGGATACCTTAGCCACTTGATCGAATTGGAATTACGGCGGTTTGGAACAATGTTGAAGTTTGTCATGAAGTCCTCTGAGTGTAAGATAACGGAGCGCGGACTGAAATCCGCACTCCAAGTTTTTTATACATTGTACTGCCTGTTTAAGCGACTGGCAAAAACCCATTAGCGTTGAGAAAACTGACAGGACGCTTGATCCATTGTCCGGGTGGAAAAGATGCGGGTATTTCATCCAACAAAAAGTTAGGAGAATCCGCCGCGCTATGAGGTGAGCGATAATGACCGCGTTTTTCAGCGTCACCTGGTATGCATCGACCATTGCACATGACGCGACACATTCGGAGTTGTACGCTCAATATCAAATGGCGCATGTGGGTCAGTCTATGCCAGAGGATGTGTATGGCGGCATGGAGATTGAGCGCTTCTGTATCGGCTATCAATTGGAAGTAGCCAAGCGGATCGGCGCGCCACAAAGCGAAACAGATTACCTATCCACTTTGGATGGCACGCACTGCGACGTTGACCACGACGGGGATTGTGACTGGGATGATTATCGGAATAGGAATTGGTAGGAGAGGCAGCGAATTTGTCCGATTCCATCCGTTCGCCTGTTTCGCGAAGCAAACCGCATCCAAAGAATAATTACTTTCGTCGTTAATCCAAAAGCGGAATTTGCTGATAGAATAACCGAGAAAGTCCAAAAGGACTTTTTCACTGCAAGATTAAACGCAAGGATACACATTCGTACATGAAATATAACTTCCCTCTCTTTTGGCGTTCCCTCTACCGCTCCTTCTTCGACTCAAAAAATACCACCGCCCGTCTCACCCGAAAACGCATTATTTTCCTTGCGCTCTTCTGCATCGTCTGGCCCTTCGGCATGCTCATCCACTGGTTCTGTTTCTGGCTGGATGACATCCTCTTCCCTGCCTACAAGAATCATCCCATCGAAAAGCCGTTGTTTATCCTCGGCAACCTGCGCAGCGGATCAACCTTCCTGCACCGCCTGCTTTCACGCGACTCGCAGACCTTCACCAGCCTGACCACCTGGGATATTTACCTAACTCCCTCGGTCACACAAAAGAAGATCACGCAATTCTTCGCGCAGCTTGACACAAAATATTTCGGCAGCACACTTCATCGCCTGCTTCACAAATTCGACGATGCCACGCTTGGTAAATTAAAGATACATCCCATCTCCTTCTTCCAGCCCGAAGAGGACGAAAACATTCACCTGCTGATCTGGGACGGCTACTTCGTCACCTTCCTCTTCCCCTTCATGGATGAGATGCCGAACTATCAGCACTTCGACGAAGCTCTCAGCCCAGAACACAAACGCCGCATCATGACCTTCTACAAGTCCATGGTACAGCGTCACATGTATGCCACCGGCAAGAAATATTACGTGGCGAAGAATCCCGCATTCAGCGCGAAAATAGAAACGCTGACCGAATTCTTCCCCGAAGCGCGCATCATCTACCTCGCCCGCAATCCGCTCGACATGCTCCCCTCCACCGTTTCGTGGATCAATTATGCGCGTCGGCAATTCACCGAACCTGTGGATGGATTCCATTATCTGGATGAGATCGTAGACATGACCAAACACTGGTACAGTCATCCGCTCAACTATTTGGACACGCATCCCTCGCCCCGACACTTGATCCTGAAATACGACGACTTGATCCAACGCCCTGAGCATGTCATCCGCGCGTTCTACGAACAATTCGGCTACCCCGATAAACCCGGACTGCCGATCATCATTGACCAGGCTGTCAAAGAGACGCTGACCTTCAACAGCGACCACAGCTACTCGTACGAAGAAATGGGATTCACCCGCGAACAGATCGTGGCAATGTACCCCGAAATTTTCAAACGTTTCGATTTTGAAACCCGCGAGCCGTTCGTGGAAAGAGAGAAAGTGGAAGTGGAGAGGGTGAGAAGAGAAACAAGTAAAAAGTGAGAAGTGAAAAACGGAATCAAGTGACAGTCACCTGCGAGGTGACTGTCACTTTTATTACGGAAAATATTGCTTCAACAACTGCTTTGCCATCTCACCGTCCGCGCCGTCAGGGTCTGTGCTCTGCACATAAGTCAATTTATCGAATGCAGCGGCGCGGTTGCCCTGCGCGAGATAGGTCATTGCAAGATAGATGTGCGCCGGCAAATGTTCGGGGAAACGCTCAACCACATCCAATAAAATTTGCTCGGCATTGGCATATCTGCCTGAAGAGAGATACACCCAGCCCAACGCATCCAACGCAAACGGATCATCGGGCGCGAGGTCAACGGCTTTTTGCGCGGCAGGCAAACCCACGTCATCCAGACGCACGCCGTTCTCGGCGCAAAAGACAGCCAGCAAACGCCAATAGGTTGATTCATTCGGCGCAAGTTCTGTTGCGTGTTGATAAGCTTTCAGCGCGGCAACGAGGTCACCGCGCCTGGTATATGCGTCCCCGATCCCAGCCTGCCAAGCGGGGTTGGTCGGCTCGGATTCTGCGGCGAGTAAATACTCGGCCAGCATCTGCGGATATTTTTCCTGACGATTCCAATACAAGCCACGCAACGCGCGCACAACGACGGAGGTCTGATCGAGAGCCACAGCCCGATCAAGTTCGGCGCTCCCATCCTGTCCCTTTTGCTGTTTCGCTTCGCCAAGCCATGCCCACGCCTCGGCATTTTTCTCGTCAAGCGTGATGGCTTTCTCGAATGCCGCAATAGACAAATCCCATTCCTGCACCAATCCCAGAGCGCGACCGATGGTCACCATTTGCTGGGATGCGTCAGGTTGTGTGGCAGATAAATTCAAGGCGGCGCGCAATGTCTGCACAGCAGGATCAAACTGAGGGTCGAGAGAAGAAGCGAGCATCAAATTGGTGAGCGCCTGTTCAGGCTCCAGTACAGTCAATAAGAGACCGAGTCGATAGTAGGTGTAAACATCGCCCCCTTTTGCATCCAGCCGAAGTTGATTCTCCAAAGCAACCCGTTCAGCCTGAAAATTATTTTGGTTGCGATAGGCAAAAGCAAGCAGGCTGTACAAGGCGGATAAATCATAAAACTGCAAACCCTGTTTGAGCGCGATAATTGCGGAATCTGAATCGTCTAAAAATAAATATGAGGAACCCAGCCGCGTCCAGCCCTCTTCGGTGAGCGTGGATGCGCGCCCAAAATAATCAATGGCTTGCGCTGGATTATTATTCAACGCGGCGGCAATGCCTGCCTTTTCCCACAAGTCATCGCGCCAGGGCAGCAGACGAACGGCTTGTTTATAAGATTCGGCGGCGCGAACATAATTCTTCGCAGCGAATTCAGTTTGCGCCTGTTTGAGTTCAAAATAGCCCGTGAAAACAACCGGCAAAAAAACAGCCGCAAACAGAGCCGCGATGATGACGGGGACGATGAATTTTTTATTTGGCATTGTAACGATAATTATACGTGAGCAAACCATATTTTTTTGAACTGGCAGTATAATAACAACTGATATGAGCGCATTTACCAGTTTAATCCTTACACAACTGACCGTCCCGCCAGGGGACTTAATTTATTATATTGTCCTCGTGTTTGCCGTTGCAAGCGCGCTTCAGTCGGCTTTTAATCACTGGCAGGCAAGCGAATTCCCGCAGGCGCGCAGAGCTTTCGTAGGACTTGGCGTGTTGCTTGCGGCGCAAGTGATCATGTTCATTTTTAGCGGACTCGGCTGGCAGCACCTGATCGACCCGAAAGCGATCCTGCCTCCACTGGATCGCGCCTACATTATATTTGGCATTATCTGGATCACATGGCTGTATGCCTTCCCCGAACCCAGCAAAGCGGCAGATGCGGGAGCGGCATTATTGAGTGTGCTGGTCATCACCGCGTTGGGATTAAGTCTGTTGATATGGCAGCCACAAATTGCGACCACCAGTTATAACCAAACCAATGATGACTGGGTCTGGCAGATCAGTTCAATGATCTTCACATTGATCGGGATCGGCATTCTGTTCATCCGCAAACCAGACGGCATGTGGAATGGAATTATTTTGCTCGCGCTTGGCTTCCTCGGTCATGCGGGACATTTGCTGTTCCCCGTGGAAGGAAATTATTCGGGCATTGTGCGCCTGGCTTATATGGCGGCTTACCCGATCCTGCTTACTTTACCGCAGAGATTCTCAGTACTATCCTCCTCGCCCGCAGTCAGTACGCCTGCCCGTCCCACAACTCAAAAACAGGATGTGGGCTTGACCGAACGCAGACGATACAGCACAGATCCAAAAACCTTCCATGCCATGCTGGCGCTTGCCGCAGAGACAAACCCCACAAAAGTAAGTCAGGCGATCACACGCGCCATTGCACAGACCATGCTTTCCGACCTGTGCTTTATGATCTACCTGACAGATAACAACAATCAACTATTGATCGCCGGCGGATACGACCTGATCCGCGAAGACAGCCTCGACGGCGGTTCGCTGAACAAAAGCGCAATCCCGATGCTGGCGAATTCGTTGCAGCGCGGACGTCCGCTGCGTATGCCAGCCAGTAGTACCTCAGCAGACGTTAAAGGTCTGGGCGATATTCTTGGCTTGACCAACCCCGGTCACTTATTATGCGTGCCCATTCTCACGCCAGAGAAGGAATCCCTGGGCGGCGTGCTTTTGCTCTCGCCATATTCAGACCGCACATGGACAGCCGAAGATCAGGCATATCTCTCGAACATCGCCACAGCCCTGGTGCCGATCATTAAGCGAAGCCAGAATTCAAATAAACAGGAAGCGCAAAACGATCAGACCCGCGCACAAATAACCGACCTGGAACATCATGTGCAGGAACTTACCCGGCAATTGGAAACCGCGCGCGCAGAGACCCCAAAAAGCAATTCCAAAGAAATTGCATCGCTGCTTGCCGCCCAGGAAGAATCACAGCGCATCATCGAACAGTTGCAAATGGAAAGCGCAGAATTACGCACGGGCAAAAATATTCAACCTTCCGCTTCGTCTGTGCAAATGGAGCAGGAATTAAAAGCAAGCTTGCAGGAACTGGCTCGCGTGCAAAATCAACTCGTAGATGCCAATATGAAAGCGCATGAACTGGAAAAAGGTCATGTGACCATCAAAAGCACAGAACAAGCCGAAGTGGTTGCATCCATCTCACAGGAATTGCGTCAGCCGTTGTCTTCCATCGTCGGGTATACCGACCTGCTTCTGGGAGAATCGGTGGGCATTCTTGGCGCGTTACAACGTAAATTTGTGGAGCGCATCAAAGCCTCCACGGAACGCATCAACAATTTGACGGATGACATGATCCAGATCACCACACTGGAAGCGGAGTTGAACGATCTAAAACTTGAGCCTGTGGATTTGAATGTTGTGATCGATAACGCCATGTCTTACACAAGCACGCAGGTGCGCGAGAAGAATATCTCCATGCACCTGGAATTTCCAAAAAAACTTGCGCCCATTCAGGCTGACCGCGAAGCGTTGCAACAGATATTTACCCACCTCCTGCAAAACGCGGGGGCGGCGACTCCTTTCGAAGGCACGGTCAGGCTCAAAGTCCAAACACGGATCGAAGAAGGGACCGAGTACATCCTCATCCAAGTCACAGATACCGGCGGCGGCATCTCGGCAAAAGATCTTCCGCGCGTCTTCACCCGCCTTTATCGCGCAGACAACGTGCTGATCCAGGGTGTTGGCGATACCGGTGTTGGGCTATCCATCACAAAAACGCTCACCGAAGCACATCACGGGCGTATTTGGGTGGAAAGCGAACAGGGCGTTGGCTCTACTTTCAGCGTGCTTCTGCCCATCGCTGGCGGCAGCGTTGTTGAAAAAAGCCTAAAAAATAAAGGAAAGAAATAATGCAAGCGCGTGATATTGGTAACGCGGTGCTGGTGGCTTTTGTCTCAATTGCGCTGATCGTCGGAGCATTATCCATTTCACTTGTAGAGTTTGCTCCGCAAGCGACTCCCACAGCGGCGAATAACCAAATCCCCTCTCCCATCCCTCTGACCGCCACCCCGACCCCGCTCCCCACGTTGACTCCAACCATTGGGCCTTTATCTCCAACTCCGAGCAGTACGCCCACATTCACAAATACAGCCCTTCCTCCCGCTTCGTGCCTGCCGCCATCTGGCTGGGGACAAATCATCGTCCAGGCTGGAGACACGCTTGGCAGTATCGCGGCACGATATCGCACCAGCATGGATGAATTGCGCCGCGCCAATTGTTTACTGACCGACAACCTTGTAGCAGGCACAGTTTTATATGCGCCTCCCGTGCCGACCACCACACCCGCAGTATGCAGCGCGGGCGCGGCTGGATGGGTAAAAACTTACAAAGTTAAGTTCGGCGATACATTCTTTTCCATTGCAACCAAGTATTACACGACCGCAAATCAATTAAAGAGCGTAAATTGCCGCACCAGCGATTTGGTTTATATTGGCGAAACACTTTGGGTTCCCAATGTCGCGCCGCGTCCTACGCTATTGCCCGGCAATACCGCCACACCCACATTGCGTCCCACCGACATATCAACAGAAACGGATTTGCCATTCACCATCACAGCCCTGCCTTTCACAGCCACCATCATGCCAACCAGCACCTCTGTCCCTTACACGTTGACAGTGATCCCGACTCTGACGGCTGTCCCTATAATTAACCTGACCACATCCCCAATTCCTTAACTCGGACTAGCCGAAACCAAAAAGGCTTGAACCACTGAGACACGGAGACACAGAGAATTTAAAACTCCGTGCCTGCCCTGGCACCGCCCGCCAAGGCAGGTATGTGTCTCAGTGGTTAGCGAAAATTCTTGTTTTTTGTGCAAGCATTTAACTTCTAAGTTCCTAACTTGGTTGAACTGAAGCCGAATACTAAGCAGTAAAAAGTAAAAGGGGCGTTTCTGAATCAACTCATCTGAAACGCCTCTATTTTTTATGCCTTCCAAACAAATACATGAAATTACCTCAACCCTGCGTCATTCTACTTTTCGTTTTTGCAATCATGTTTTCTGCCTGCGGCGCTGCGCCACAGGCAGATGTATCAGCCCCTCTGCCATTTATTTTAATCACCTCCGCGCCAAACGCATCGCCAACCCCCACGCCATTTCAACCCTCGCTTTACACACCCACGCCGCCTTCCGCGTTATCGTACGGCATTAACCCCGAACAAATCCTACCAACAGAAACCGCTTCGCCCACACCCATCCCGCCAATTAACCCGACTGCCACAGTCGACTTCAATCAACTATTCCCGACGGTAGCCGCCCCCCCGGTTGCTGAATCGGTTGCAATCGCCCCCACCTCCCTGCCGCCTCTGACTGACAACGAAACCATCAACTTCCTGCTGATTGGCTCGGATAAACGACCCGGGGCATCGTATCGTACCGATACATTGCTCATCGCCATCGTCTGGCCCAAGGAAGGTCAGGTCTCGCTAATCTCCATCCCCCGCGACTTGTGGATTTACATCCCCACTGTGGGTATGCAGCGCATCAACACCGCCTATCAAAGCGGAGAGATTTACGGTTACGCGGGCGGCGGGCCGGGCTTGTTAAAAGATACCATCGCATACAACCTCGGCATCCGCATTGACCACACCGCCATGGTCGAATTCGATGGCTTTCGGCGCATCGTGGACACCCTCGGCGGCGTGGAAGTTCCGATCTCCTGCGCCTTCACCGACTGGCGCTTGATCGACCCATCGTATGACCCCGAAAATGAAAACAACTGGTGGCTCTTCACTATCGGACCCGGACAGGTTCACA
>Ga0335397_10001515_pt1 | contig 31653 bp, 27 predicted proteins | sample MAT04_FD_205740 | JGI IMG/M metagenome (GOLD analysis project Ga0335397, IMG submission 205740) | Freshwater microbial communities from Lake Fryxell liftoff mats and glacier meltwater in Antarctica - MAT-04 (spades assembly) (version 2) ... | reverse complement strand
CGAACATCCCGAAGTGCAAGTTGCGCACGTCGAGCAAACCGGCTCACAACAGTTGTGACGATGCGGCTTAACGCATTTCACTTTCGGGCAACGAACTTTCTGAACCCTTACTCGTTCGCACCTTCCACAACAATCCCTGGCCCCGGCACTGGCAGGATTGCTGCTGAACACAAAAATCATCGACAACGCAACTGCACTCAACATTAACTTCTTCAACATACCTTAACTCCGATATTGAAATGGCCCATCGAGTGTCGATTCGAGCATCGACTTACAAGAACCTACAACAGAAACCGACGCAGACAATCCGTATCATCTCTGAATGGCTTTCATTCCCATACCGCAGATCGCCCTGCGCCTGATCCAACAGTCAGCCAAACTTCTCTGGCTGTCCTGCCTTGATCGATTAGGTAGTCGGCGTAATGCGGATGTGGTACTCGTTGAGCGGTCAGATCTGCGGTCCATTCCGACGAGCGGGGAACGTCCGTCCCCTGACAAGATCGCCAACCGGAGACTCACGTCTCCGACTCGCCAACCTCTCCCCCAACGCACCATTTGTACCAAATCACGCGATTACAGTCATTACGGCCAGTCGAAAACCTTGCGAAACGCTGACAGTGAATGAAAAGAGGCTATGGTATTCCCCTTGTGATTGGCTACGATTTCGCGTCGCGTGCCAGGGACTGAGCGAATTGAAGGAGATGGCCTGTAATTTCAGGCCATCGCTTCCCCCCCGGCCAACCCGAAATGGATCAGTGGAAAACACTATTGGATTTTGTTCTTACTCAGCAATTACTGGCCCTGGATTTATGCCCATGCGACTACCACAACTCTTCAAAACCCGGCCGTTCGTATTGTCTATTGAAATCTTCCCGCCGAAAACGGCAGACGGTGATGCCACCCTGCGCAGACATCTTCAGACGTTAGTCGAATACGAACCGTCATTCGTGTCGTGTACTTATGGTGCCGGTGGTTCGACACAGGATCGCACCCTGCAATGGTGCCGTGAAATTCAGTCAGATTTTCGCCGTACTGCGATGACGCACTTCACTTGTGTCGGTTCCACGCGGGATGAACTGCTCCACTGGCTGGACAAGGCCGTTGCCGCTGGCATACAGAATGTCATGGCACTGCGAGGCGATCCGCCTGCCGGACAGGAGAAATTCCAGACCGCTGCCGGAGGACTCAGCAACGCCAATGAGCTGGTCGAACTGATCCGGAGCAAACATCCGAATCTGGGAATTGGAGTTGCCGGTTATCCGGAGAAACATCAGGAAGCGGCCAGCATGGATGTCGATTTGCAGCATCTCAAACGCAAAGTGGATGCTGGTGCAGATGCGGTCTTCACGCAGTTGTTCTTCGTCAACGAGAACTTCTTTTCCTTCCGCGACCGTTGCGCTGAACTGGGTATCCGAATTCCGATCGTCCCTGGCATCATGCCAATTACTGACTTTGCCCGCATCAAACGCATTACCTCGATGTGCGGCACCGTCTTTCCTGATTCGCTGGCAATTCGGCTTGAAGCTGTGAAGGATGACCCGCAGGCCCAATTTGAAATCGGCGTTGAACACGCCATCCAGCAATGCGAAGAACTGCGGACAGCCGGTGTTCCAGGTATTCATTTTTACGCATTGAACAAATCCGATGCCTGTCAGCGAATTCTGGATACGATGCAGATGCAGGTCAAACAATGAGACCCTCCAGATCCATTCACAAATTCGGCTCCTTAAAATGCTGCGTGATTGAATCCGACACTCTCGATAAAGCCAACAATGGACTTGTTATTCTGAATCATGGATTTGGCGCATCGGGTGATGATCTTGTCGATATCGGCACGATGCTGATGGATGAAAGTGAGATCATTGCGGCCAGGTTTCGATTCGTATTTCCGGAAGCTCCGATTGATCTTGGCCCGATGGGAATGCCAGGAGGCCGCGCGTGGTGGCCGATCAATATGGCGCAACTGGCTGAAATGAATCAGACGAAAGATTATTCCGATCTCACACGCCTCAGCCCGCCCGGAATTTCGGAAGCCACATCGTTGCTGGAAACCACGTTGCAGGAAATACGATCAACATACAATGTGGCCGACGACAAGATTGTCCTCGGAGGATTTTCTCAAGGGGCAATGGTCAGCACAAATCTGGCTCTGTCAACGGGATTCAAACCGGCTCTGCTGGTTCTGTTTTCCGGAACCCTGCTGTCGTGTGAGGAATGGAAACGACTGGCGATCGCACATCCGCATTGCAGTGTCCTGCAGTCGCACGGATTTGAAGATCCGATTCTGCCGTACGATCCGGCAAAGGAGCTGTCTGCGATGCTGACAGAGGCTGGTTTTAATGTGGACTTCGTCTCGTTTCACGGTGGCCATACCATTCCCATGAATGTCATGCAAAAGCTGTTGGAACGTCTGGAACAAATTGCATGACCCTTCGCAAACCAAAACCAGGGCCGGCGAAAAAGCCACAGCCGATTCGCAAGGCATGGAAATTCTGTCCGCACTGCGGCAGTCCGCCGCTCAAATCGGGCAAGCATCCGTTCGTCTGCGCGTCGTGTGCTTTCACTCACTTCTTTGGACCAGTCTCAGCCGTCGGTGTCGTCGCAACAGATTCTGATGGTCAGGTTCTGCTGCTTATTCGAGCGAAAAATCCGGGCAAAGGAATGTACGGACTGCCGGGCGGTTTTATCGATCCCGGAGAAACAGCCGAACAGGCATTGCGTCGCGAGGTTCTGGAAGAAGTTCAACTGGAAGTCACGTCTTATCGATATCTTGCGTCATTTCCGAACGAATACGACTATCGCGGATTCGTGCTTCCGGTCACCGACATGTTCTTTGTGGTTGAAGTGGAATCTTTTGATGCAATAGATGCGGCAGACGGAGAAATCGAGGGCTGGCATTTTTGTCATCCTGGAAAACGCGAACTCAAACGCATGGCGTTTACTTCCAATCGCCTGGCAATGGAGCTGTTTCTGAAAGAACGGTCACACGACCGTTAATGGACCAGCGCGGTGGATTCCAGCCGTCTGTCAGTTTTCCCAGGAATGCAATGATTGTATCCTCTTCGTCATCGCTTCTACTGCTCGCTGCCGAGCGGGCGAATATCGAACGGTAACTCGCTGGTCGCCGTCTGCTGGCTGAACTGATCACGAACACGAAGCCGAAGTTTGTATTTGCCTGGCAACAACGAAGGCACTGTCAGTTCATAGCTTTGAAAATAGTCAGTACGCCTTGCGGCACATAGATCTTCGATTTCCGGCAGTCGAATGGTGCGGGAGGTGATTGGTTCTGTTTCGCCTTCCCGGACAAATTCGATCATCGCCGCGAACACAGATCTGTGCTGACCGTCCGATGTCAGTTCCGATTTGTAGTTTTCAACTTCCGCGTACAACAACAGTGGCTGTCCGGCATTGAAGTCTGAAACTGGGAACACACTGAGCGCTCCGAATCCATCAATGCGATTACAGAAATTAAGCCGACGAATTCGCAACGTGGACAGTGGCTGCAGTTGCCGTGACGCAGTGCGGACGTAATCCAGAGTTTCGGCCAACTGATTCGATCGCGGAGTCGAATTATCGCCGCGACGATAAGACTCCAACGCCAGCATCATTGACTGCCAGAATTCCTGTTCTTCTTCAGGCAGAGATTCAATCACACGAATTGAGTCCGCAGATCGTCCATCGATCAGATACAGCATCCGCAGATCGGTCTGGCGTTTCCGCCACGCGACTTCGTCCACGGGCTTGCCGCTTGACGTCTTTTCCCATTCCATCACTTCGTGTTCAAGCTGAGCAATCAAAGGGTGAAGCAGGGAATCGCGGCTCGGTGGCGTAGATGTGTCTCCTGTTGCAATTGCGGATGCCTCCGGCTCAATCGACTGCTGCAATGGCGACACTGCACCGACGACAGCGTCTTCTGTTTCCGTTTCCCGTTCACGCAACAGGCCGAAAGGATCCGGCCAGCGACGTGTGGTTTTTCGCACACGCTCCGGTGGTGTTTCTTCGCGGCGAGGTGCATAAAAACGCCGCAATTGATCGAAGACTGTTGGCTCTTTGTTCACTGCGGCTTCGCTCGCGGAACTTCCGTCTTCGATCTGGTCTTCCGGAGCATTGACCGTGGCCTCCGGATCGGAAGGTAACGAACCTTGATCAGTGAAAGGGATCGAAGCATCAACATTCGGCACGGACTGCGGGAACATCGAAACGCCGCTTGTCGTAGCTGGCTCCTGAATGGAAGACCGTTCCCGAATCGACTGCCATCCGGTGTTGCCGAATTCCAATCCCGAAGATTCATTCGCGGCTGCGTCAACGGTCGGCACAAGGTCAAGTGGTTTGCTGGCGTCGGCGGACTTGGCTGCAGGTTTGTCATCGCCCGGCAGAAGAACGGGCCGTCCAAGCCTTGCGCGACGCTGAACAAACGAATGACCACCTGCCGTCACTGGAACATCACCAACGTCGGATTCGCGATCACGAACCGCTCGAACTTTTGAACCCGCCCTGCCTCGAAGGGGACGATAATCTGCCTCAACGGAACTCGTATTGTCCCTTCCAAAGTCGTCACTCGCAGTTGAACTTTGCGATCGGATGGTTGAGGAAGGCTCGGGGGAGACACTTGCATCGAAAAACAGAGAATCGTTGAGCCCCAGCGACGCGCAGCCTGGCACGGCGGCGGCGCTGATCAACACAAGCAGTATCAAGACTGCGGTGATGTTGCGCCGTCGTTCAGGATAGCGAAATTGTCGCAGGACCTGACACATGCTGGACAGCAATTCTGGTATCGGGGCTGTAACCCAGTCGTGCTGAATGCTCGACTGGCCGGAAATGAACTGTATTTCGCATTGAATCGCCGGAATACCGGGATTTGCCAGTCCAGGAGCTCACGATCAAACAGAAAAGGATCGCGGCAACCAGTTTCGGCAGTTTCTGCCGTACCGAGCCTCAGCAATTATGGTATTTCCGATACCAGTTCACAAAATTCCTGACACCCACTTCGATGGGAGTGCTCGGGCGAAACCCAACATCCCGCTGCAAAGCATCAATGTCAGCGAATGTTGCGGGAACGTCACCAGGCTGCATCGGGAGCATATTCTTTTTCGCCGTGCAACCGAGTGCTTTTTCCAGAGTCTCGATCAGGCACATCAGTTCCACCGGATTATTGTTACCGATGTTGTAGACTCGATACGGTGCAGACGTGCCTGAATCGTCGGACGCACCTGCGGACAACTGTGGCCCCGGAATCGCATCACTGGTTCGAATAACACCCTCGACGATATCCGCAACATATGTAAAGTCGCGTTGCATCTGTCCATGATTGAAGACGTCAATTGGCTGACCGCTGAGAATGGCCTTCGTGAACAGCCACATCGCCATGTCAGGTCGTCCCCACGGCCCGTAGACAGTGAAGAATCGCAGACCCGTCGTTGGAATGCCGTAGAGATGGCTGTAAGTATGTGCCATCAGCTCGTTGGCTTTTTTTGTCGCTGCGTACAAACTGATCGGATGATCGACGCGGTCGTCCACAGAAAACGGTGTCTTCCGATTCGAGCCGTACACTGAACTGGACGACGCATACGTCAGATGGGCAACCTGGCTGTGCCGGCAGCATTCCAGGACGTTCATAAAGCCAACAAGATTCGCATCAACATAGGCGTGGGGATTCGTCAACGAGTACCGAACGCCCGCCTGAGCGGCAAGATGAATCACGCGATCGAACCTGTTCGATGAAAACAACTTCGACATTCCTTCGCGATCTTCCAGCGCAAGTTTTTCGAAGCGAAACCCCTTGCGCCCTGTGAGTTGTGAAAGGCGATCCTGTTTGAGCTGCACTGAATAGTAGTCATTCAGGTTGTCAATACCGACGACATGGTCGCCGCGATCGAGTAACTGAGCCGCAGTCTGCATTCCAATGAATCCGGCCGCGCCGGTCACAAGGATATTCTTCATGTGAGGGATGTCTGAATGTCAGGATTGAAAACAATTAATCTGCACACCTGGTCTGTGTTCTTTGCGAATCTACGGATCATATTTCGCAACGGTTCCTTAGTTATCCGTCATCCGGATTTGCTCGTTGCAAGTTTCCCCGCATACCACTTGATGGTCTTCAGCAAACCGTCGGCCAGCTTGACCTGTGGCTCCCAGCCCAGCCATTCTTTTGCCCGAGTGATATCCGGGCAGCGTTTCTTCGGGTCGTCTTTCGGCAGCGGTCGATGAACGATTTTTGATTTGCTGCCGGTTGCTTTGATCACCGCTTCAGCCAGTTCCAGCATCGTGTTTTCTGTCGGATTACCGACGTTAACCGGTCCCGTGTGTTCGTCCTGATCCATCAGCCTGATCATGCCTGAAATCAAATCGTCGCAATAACAGAATGATCGCGTCTGCAGACCATCGCCGTAAACGGTGATGTCTTCACCCTTAAGCGCCTGCATGATGAAGTTTGATACGACACGTCCATCATCCGGTGCCATGCGAGGACCATACGTATTGAAGATCCGGATGATACGAATTTCCGTTCCGTGAGCTTCGTGATAATTTACCATCAAAGATTCCGCGATGCGTTTGCCTTCGTCATAGCAACTGCGTGGTCCGATCGGGTTGACGTGGCCCCAGTAGTCTTCTGTCTGTGGATGAACTTGAGGATCACCATAGACCTCAGACGTTGACGCATGAAGGACTCGCGCCCCGCAGCGCTTTGCCAGCCCCATGATATTGACCATGCCAACTGTCGACGTCTTGATCGTCTTGATGGGATTGAACTGATAGGCCTCCGGAGACGCCGGACAGGCCAGATTAAAGATTCGCTCGGCTTCCACATACAACGGATGAACGATATCATGCCGAATCAGTTCGAATCTGGGATGCCCCAGCAAATGCCGCACATTTTCCTTCGAACCTGTAAAAAAATTGTCAACGCAAATCACGTCATCCCCGCGTTCAATCAGGCGATCGCAAAGATGACTGCCGAGAAATCCGGCTCCGCCCGTGACAAGAACTGAAGACATCGCTGTTCCTAAAATCTGTAAAGAATTCTTTGTCGAAGCTGAAGATCAGAGATTGACCAAGCGTGGTCGAAGTTTAGTGCTGACTCAAAAGCAATGCGACGATCGTTTTGACTATTGGTGCCGATCCTCTGAAAAATCGCCGATGATCGACCGGGCAGGAAATGAGGTCAGGCAAGCGGATCGACGTAACCCCTCCAAGCGATACAGGTGCAACTCCGACGTGTGCGATGACGCTTCAACTCTTGCCTGCACAGGCAACAGTGGGCAGGCCGGAACTCACAGCGATTCTATAAAAGCCGCAGTGTGCGATGACGCTTCAACTCTCGCCTGCAAATGCAGCAGGTGGCCGGCAGTCGGGAAGTCGATTCTTGTACCATCCCGCAATTGGCTCATCATGCGCGCCGCGTCATCCTCCGGCAACATGCCACCCAGCGCCAAGTTACCTCGCAGCAGGAGTACCGGGCAACGGATCGCAGCCAGAACAGACTCGTACTCTAAATCAGTCAGCCAGTCGTCATCCAGAATCGTCTGCATCACCTGCGGATCAAGCTGTTTCAGGCAGCTTGCGGTAAATCGCAGCGAGACTGCGTCGCGAGCGTCGCCCAATTTGACCGCCCGCCCGTCTGCCGTCGGCTTCATTGCCACGTCACGAAGTTGCGACGCGATTTCCGCTGCTGAAAGATTTGCCCGGCTGGCCAACTGCCGCATGGCGACAAAAGTTGGATGATAGTTCGTCGATTCCAGGTTCCTCCAGAACGCAGCCGATGGAGGATCTTCCAGGATAATGGCCGAGACGGCGTTTGGCAGTTTTGCGGCAACTGCCATCGCCACGATCGCTCCCAGCGAATGTCCGTAGGCAATTGTCGGACGACCAATGGCGTTCAATGCGGCCACGGCATCGTTGACATAGCCTGTTACTCGATAGCGATTGCTCGAACGACCTGACTTCCCGTGACCCCGAAAGTCAATGGCCGAGATTCGCAACTGATCCGGGAGCATCGCCGCAAACGCGGAAAACGTCCTCCCCGCTCGGCCAACCCCATGCAACATCAAGACGTCACGTCCGCCGCCGGATTTCAGCTCGAACATGCTGATAGAAAGATCATCGCTGGTTTTGATTTCAATATTGGGCATAGAGATTCAATGAGCCATACTCGAACTACTTTGCCGGCACGATGTGGATCTGATCGGCATTCAGGACCAGCATTTCTGAATCATCCTGCATCACTTTGCCGCGGATGACCAGCAGACTGCGTTCCTGCACACTCAACAACTCTCGTGTGTCGATCGGGATCGTCTTGCCATCATTTCCCGAAAGTCGCACCTGAGCCATGCTGTCCATAATATTGCGTTTGCAGAACGGACATTCGTGAGGATCGTGGTCTTCATCGCCATCGTGGCCCGTGGCATCCGTGATAATGAATTCCGCCCGGCCTTCTGCCCAGGGCGGCACCTCTCCGGCGTTGATTCGGCCACGGACCACAACTTCGCTGTCTGCGGCAAGTTCTCCGGATTCTAATTTCGCTCGCACGCTGCTGATGGACACTTCACCCTGCGGAGGAGTTGTCACCAGCAATCGCTGTCGCAACTCCTGAACCTCTGCACTCGCAGAATCGGCGCAACCACTCAGGCCGATCAAAGAAATCAGACCGCAAACTGCAAAACATGACGCGAATGTTTTCAGTGTCAAACGCATTTCGCCAACCTCCGTAATCTTAATCCTAATCCCAATCTAGTTTGACCGATCACCGTGCGTCGTCTTACTCTGCACCGTCAGGCTTTGCAGCACCGTCTGTTGTTGCAGCGCCGTCAGCCTTCGCTGCCTCGTCGGGTTTCGATTCAGTTGGAGTTGCAGCGTCGATGGCTGGTGCGGCGTCTGCTGAAGTCAATGTCTGCAAAGCCTGTATCGCGGCATCGATTTTTGCTGACACTTCGCTGTATGTCGAGCCTTCCTGGCCGTGCATCGTCTTATCGACAGCGCCGAAAGAATTGAACAGCGTTTCGATATTCTGTTTTGCCGAAGCGACGGCTTCGTCACTCAAACCGCCCTTTTCAATCAGCCCCGTAATATCTTCCAGCAAATGCCCGACATCATGCAGAGGCCCATGCGCCGTTTCTGTATCGTTCTTTGCAAAAGCATCCCGAACAGTATCACGCAAGGTTACCAGTTCCTTAATCCCATCCTCAAGGGTTTTAGGATGGTCGTGACCTTCTTCATGGTCGTGATCATCTTCGTGGCCAGAACTTCGGTTGCCTTGCGAGGTCGTCATTTGGCCCGTGTCGCCACAGCCCATACACAATCCGCAATACACCACCACCAACCCCAGCACCTGAAATCGTTTCATCTTGCAATCTCCTGACTTACGCTCTTCAAAGTTTGTTATACCGAGCAAACACATAACCTGATCGGACGTCCCGAACTGGGCACGCAATTGAACGCAGTGTCGCAGGGTTTGCAGAATGATACGAATTTCACTGATTGATTCAGCAGCAGAAACGACCAGAATTCCTGCATCCGCGAAATTCAAGCAAAATCTGGTCGCTTGCGCGAACAGAGCTCCTCCCACCTCACAAACCGTGCCACAGGATTCTCCAGAAAGCGTGGTGAATCATTGCGGCAACGATCACTGCATTGGCAGCGCCGGCAGGTGATGGGGTTTGCTCAAAAACTGTCGCGTACCGCAGCAACAGGGCGATGATGTAGATCACCAGAACCGCCTGCCAGCCGAATGCCAGACCAATGAGCGAGAGAAGCAACATTGTTGACGACGCTGCTGGTTGCGGCGACATTCGTCCAGACAAACGCCCGGCGACTGCCGCGAGTCCCAGCGATAGAATGCCACCCGCCAGCATTCCCGATAAAATCGAGATGCGACTGGACGATCCAATGTTTCGAAATTCGGCGGCGAGAGTCCAGGGGACCAGGTCCACTGGCACCAACCACAAATGATTCCACAGCAGCGGCGCGGCCACCGTGACGCCAAGACAAAAGATCTTCATGCGACCAGGAATCCGACTTCCATCGCGCAGCATGAGTGCCCATGTCAGCAGGCTGCAGAACACAAAACAATGATAAAGATACAACGAGATTAAGTCCCATTTGGCATACATGATGATCCATAGCACACCGCGATAGGAATTGACTGAACGGAATGGCAGGTTGGCACCGCCGGAGATCAATTCCACGAAAAAGAGCAGTAGAAATAATCCACCATTGATGGCCTCAACGGTGGGATATCTGGAAGAAATCGGAACCCTGCAATTTCTGCATTCGCCACCAAGCATCAGCCAGCCCAGGATCGGCACATTGTCTCTTCGCAAAATGACCGTTTTGCACGATGGGCAACTGGAATCTCCCGTGACAATGGAGAGTCCCTGCGGCAATCGCCAAACGACGACATTCAGGAAGCTCCCGATATTGGCTCCCAGCAGGAAGAAACAGAAAGTGACCAGCCCTTCACCGAAACGAAAGCCGAAATGCTCTAAGAAACCCATTTGCTCGATCTGCGGTTTTCCGTCCAATGGAGCAGTCCACCACATTGAATGAAGCAACGGCACACCGACGGCCCATAAAATCCAAATCGTTCCAACAGCGATCAGCAGACATCGTCCTTTCAGTCGCCGCAACTCCGGCAGCGCTGTAGACCGCGAACGTGTTGCAATGTAATCCATACCATCCAGAAACAGTACGAACAGCAATAGCGCCAGAAGCGACGCCCTTCCAACGGGACCATGCATCAACCATTCCGGAGTTCTTGTTGATGTCATCCCGAAGACCCCGACGCCGACAGGACTCAGCGCCAACGTGGCCAGGGCCGTCCCGGCACTTCCTGCCAGCAGACCGACGCTGCGGCCTGCGACCCAGACGCTGATGACGATCACCGTTAGAGCCGCTGACGCGATGCTGAAGGAGAAATTCGCTGCTGCGTAAAGCGACCACGAACAAACTGCCATCAACGCCGTCGCCACTATGAACAACGAGACGTACTCGCCCGGCAGTGTGCTTCTCAGCCAGCCATCCCATGAAATCCGAACGCATCCATCATCACTCGCAGGTGTTCGCAGTGCGGCGTCGGTTCCCAATGTCATCAAATGATTCTCTGCAGTGATCAAAACGGTCTCCCGATTCAATAAGTTCGACCTCATGCCTGCTCGGATTCCGTCGTGGGCTCATCCAACAACCATGGTTCAAAAGGATCTGCCAAGTGCTCCCATTCAGCTTTGCCCGCTGTGATTTCGTCGTCCGTCAGCAGGCACGTATCGAGTTCCTTCTCAACGAAGACTCGATCAAGATCCTGCCCGATGATGACCAGCTCTTGACGACGGTCACCGATAAGTTCGTCCCAGATGGATTCAATCTGGGCGATTTCTTCAGGTGACTCGAGTGGCCAGTCGTCACGCGGAGTCTCTGCCCACCACTCACCTCCAGGCTCTGCGCTGATCACGCCACCAGCCTGGGACCAGAAGCCTGCCAGCGTGTGTCGACTGGCCAGCCAGAAATAGCCCTTGGAACGCAGGATGGTGCCACCCGATCTGTCATCCATCCAGAAGTCATAGAAACGTTGAGGATGAAACGGCCTCCGCGAACGATAAACGAAGCTGGAGATCCCGTACTCCTCGGTTTCAGGCGTCTCCTGCCCGCGCGGCGTGCTGAGCCATTCTGCAGACTCTTCCGCCCAATCCGATTGAAAGAGTCCCGTGTTCAATACTTGCTGCAATGGAATCTGCCCGCGAGCAGCTTCGATCACCACGGCTTCGGGATTCATCCGATTTAGCATGGCCCGCAATCTTTCGCGCTGCTCTGCGGAAACCAGATCAATCTTGTTCAACACAATGACATTTGCGAACTCGATCTGATCAGCGAGCAACATCGACAAATCGCGATCGTCTGTTTCGTCCAGCCCGACATTACGATCTGCCAGTTCATCCTGCGAATGAAAGTCCTCGGGAAAATTGAACGCATCGACGACTGTTACCAGTGTATCGAGTCGCGCAAAATCGCTCAGGCTCTTTCCGCTTTCGTCCATGAATGTGAAAGTCTCGGCCACTGGCAGCGGTTCAGAAATTCCAGTGGACTCGATCAGCAGGTAATCGAATCGACCTTCCATTGCCAGCCGCGATACCTCCAGCAGCAGATCTTCTCGCAACGTGCAGCAGATGCAGCCGTTCGACATCTCGATCAGCTTCTCTTCCGAGCGATTTAACGCTGCCGGCCCATCGGCAACCATCTGAGCATCAATGTTCACTTCGCTCATATCATTCACAATCACCGCGACTTTCAGCCCTTCGCGATTCGTGAGTACATGATTGAGCAACGTGGTCTTTCCAGCTCCAAGGAAGCCGGAAAGAACGGTGACTGGCAGTTTTCCTGCGGACGACTTCATGATCTTTTCTCTCCCAATGTCAATTAAAAAATGCCTGTCCGCTGCTAATGATGATGCGCCGCAGCGCCAATCGCTGTGATCGCTGCCGGAGTGCCGCCGACTTTGCTCTTAGCGCGAATTTCCAGGTCCTTTAGCGTCATCACCCAAATTGAGCCGTCTCCGGGATTGGTGAAGCAGGCCAGCTTGCCTTCCGAATCGAAAGCGATCGAATGATGCCCGTGATGACCATCGACCTTGCTGGCTGGCACGGGAATGGACTTCGCGACTTTCGCATCCGACAGATTGCGATCGCCATTCGGATCAAGGTCCACAATTGTCAGTTGCTCCTGCAGTTCACCCTCTTTCCTGTCCTGAAACAGGAAGGCATATCGCTTGCCTCCGGCGGCCAGAACAACTTCTGGAGTTGTCAGCGACAGTCCGTCCGCCACCTCGATAGGCAGCTTCACGACGCTCGGATCAGCGGCGGTCGCATCCAGCAGGCACAACGACGACTTGCCTTCTGGCCCGCCAGTTGTGAACAGCACCCAGTTGCGGTGGTTGACGAACGCTCCCGTGCGATTCGGTTTCTCCTCGCCTTCTTCAGTGCCGAGTGAGAGATGATTGACGGCGACGGTATCTGCTGTTTTCTGCAAAGTCGTATCGGCCTCTACCCAGCAGATCCCATCCGCAGGAGCGAAGAACACTTTTCCAGCATTTGCGGTGGCTCCGTGAATGACACCTGTCGGCAGCATGAACGAATACGCCAGCTTGTCGCCATCGGCTTTTTTAAGGTTCACAACATCGACGCGGCCCTTGTTCGGTCCGCCACCATCGATCCATGTTGAGTAACACACAGCATTATCGATAGCTGCCATGGTGATATGATTGCCGCCGCCGTTGCAGAACGTCCCGCAGTCCGCACATGCTTTCGTCATCAACTCCGATGGAGCGAGGTGAGTGAATCCATTCTTCGAGTCATTCGCCATGAAGAATGTGCCGTTGTAAAGGTACAGGTGCGCCGGATTGCCCTGGTCCGCATCGAGCCGACTGCCTTTAACCATGGGGACGGTGGGATAGGTCCAGTCCGAATGATTCCCATGCGGCGTTTCACGCACGCCGGTATCAACCGCCACCCAGCCGCTCTGATGTTTGCCATCGTCGTTGTCCCGCACGCCGACCAACAGCATCCCTTCGGCCTGTTCCATCTGCACCAGATCCTGCTTCTCGACGTCGAGCTTTGGAAACCCTTTCACTGGGGAAGCCGTCACGACCCATTGTTCGCCGGAAAATACTTCGCCCCACATCAGGGCGTCCGTGTCACGATCCTGCCAAAGTAATCGTGTGACTCGTGTGCCATGATCCGCTGCGATTGAACTGGGGGCACAAATTACGGTTATTAGCAAAGCGAATGGAAGTACAATGCTTAGTGTCTTTTTCATAAGTGGTCTCCTTGTGTTTGAAGTGTTTGAAGCGTAATTGGATTGATGAAGGCTGCGTCGCCTTGTTAGCGACGTGTTGTTTTTGTTTCTGCGATTATAGTAGCCGTCACTCTCCGAGTGACGAATGCCAAAGACCGCGTTGAATGGCTTGGCTCACTCGGAGAGTGAGGTCTACTTTGTAAACGGATTGCCCTTTCTTTCCGTGACGTAAAACTTGCCGCCCTCGAAGACCACGCACGACCAGACCGGTTCTTCTGTCGTGCCACGCATCCAGTAATATCGACGGTCAGATTTTCCTGACATGTACATTGTGGGAGGCCCTTCAAAGTCGATGCTTCCCTGAAATTCTGTCCGGATATGAAAGAACTTTGTCAACGCTTCTTCATCAGCCGTTTCAATCTTCGACTTCAGAGTCCATGATTTTCCCGAAGCAGAAAATGACTCCGGACGATCCAGTTTTGGAGCCTGAACCACCTCGGCTGCAGTTCCACCACATCCGACAGACGTCAGCCCGATCAGAAAAACGATCAGCAGTCGTGAACCAAACACGTTGATGAAGCATCGAAAAGTGTCGACGTTTAGAAATCTTGTCTGTGTCATCTGACTATTCTCCACGAACGCAATAGACTCGAGTGCCGGTTCGCACGACAAACGCTCCGTCACTTGCTGCGACGCCGTAGACAATCGGATCGCGGGCCAAAGCTTGCGATCCTTCGCGACGCTTTCGGAAACTCTCTTCCATCGCTTTCAGTTCCTCTGCGTCCAGAGCGTTGTCCTTATTGAGATCCACGCGAGGCAGCATCTCCTTGAAATCTGCAGGCAGTTCATCAGCCGAGATGATTCCGTCGCCGTTGGCATCGCTTTTCATCAACATGGCCATCATTCCGCCGCCTCGGCGACCAGACGGCGGTCCACCAGACGGTGGTCCGCCAGATGCTGGTCCACCACCAGACGGTGGGCCACTTGTCGATCCACCATCTGGCGAAACAGGTTTTTCACTTTCAGCAGAAGCGATCTTGTCCGGTTCCTCGCCGTGACCATGACCGCCCTGCGTCTCCTTGTAAGTCTCCGGAGTCGCTGCATTCTTCGGATCCCACAATAGGTTTGTGGCGACTCGGGTAAACGTCGAGCCGCTCTTGATCACTTGCGTCGTTCCGTCTTTTCCGAAGAAGAAGATGTTCTCCCCCGACACAATCGGCGTCGCCCAGCAGGTTGTCCCTAAGCGTTCATTGTAGTGGGTTTCTCCAGTGGTGCTGTCAATGCAGAACAGCACTCCAACGCTGTTCAGATAATACACACAATCGCGATCCACGACCGGGCTTGCATAATCACAGACTGCTTTGGATGCTCGCCACAACACTTCATGTTTGCCATCGGCGCTCGTGTCCAGCTTCAGGCACAAGTTGGACTGCGCAGCCTCCTGAGTCGATCCAAATTCCGGGATTCTTGCGCCCACAAAAAGATATGGCCCAACAGAGGTGGGCGATGGAACGGAGTTGCCCGAAAGTCCGCCGACAGTCCAAAGTTGTTTACCGTTTTCCGGATCGTAGCCATCCACTGTGCTACCGGAACTGACAATGATCATTTCCTCACCATCGTGCTTCACAACAATGGGCGATGTCCACGAGCTGCCGGAAGGTCGATCTGATTTCCAGACGTTTTGCCCGGTCGATTTCGCGATCGCTACAAGGTATGAAGGTCCTTTGTGTTCGACATTAATGATCACCAGATCTTTCGTCTGAGTGGGCGAACTGCCGAGTCCATGATTGTTCTCGAACGCACCGTACTCAGTGGTCAGACTGCGTTTCCATTTTTCCGAACCATCGTAGTTGAGTCCCACAACATCTCCGGTTTCAAAGAATGCGTAAACGCCGTTTTCATCAGCCATCGGAGTCGGGGCGCTTCGCGCTGACATATAGTTCGACGCGGATTTGGTCGAAGCTTCCTGCTCGTAAGTCCAGATCTGCTCGCCTGTTTTCAGGTCAAGACAAATCACGGCGCACTGATCCTTCATCGGTCCGACAGCGGCAGTGAGAAATACTCGTGAATTGAAAACGACGGGGCAGGACTGGCCGTAACCCGGCAACTCCTTCTGCCATGCGATTCCCTTGTCAGGGGACCATGTGGCAGGCAGCGTACATGTCGAGCACGATGATCCGCCATTCCGAAATTCTGGCCAGTTACCGGTGGATTTTTCTCCGCCCAGCGCGATGTTCAGGGGCAACAACAAAAGAGTCAGATAAAGAGAACGCATTCTGAGAGTCCTGAGAAGATGCTGGATAGAAGCCCAGTCTGCAGTCAGATCGGGCTGAACGCCGTAAACAAATTGAGGCGACCTGGCGAGCGGTGGGTGTCAGCCCACCGAATAGCATCCATGAGACTCGGAGGGCTTACGCCACTCCGCTCGCCGGGAGTCATTTAGTAACGCATTGCGTATCGGGCAGCACTGCCGACAAGTCAAAACTCACCGAGTACCTGGCCGTCGGCTCGTGAGAAGATCGCGCGGAGCGTGCCCCGATCAACGTTCTCCGACACGAAACGCACGCTGCCATCACACAAAGAAAGCTGAGCTCCACCCGCATGCATGCTGCGAGGACCGGACACGACCTCTCCGTGATTGCCAAAGTCGGGGTTCTTTGAATTTGGTGGATAGTAGCCTTGAACCAGGGTATTAAATCCGATCGATGAAATCCAGATCCCCGCACGTCTGCCAGTGAAGTTCGTCGAAGCGGTGGTCTCCATCACTTCAGCGGTCGGACCACACGGAGAACCCAGGCTTACCCGTTTCATCTGCCGTTGAGGATCAACAAGTGTTGTGGTCGCGGCCTGACGGTCTCCGAAGAGTGTCTCGGCCATGAATGCGGTATTGCTTGTCCCATCAGTGATGTCGCGGAACTTCGTGTTGGAACCGCTCCAAAACACGCCGTCATTTTTGCTTGAGCAGTAATTCAACTGAGTCCCTGATCCGCCATTCACCATATAGTTTCCGCCGGCCCATGCGAATCCGAGACCATCCGTATTCATCGGATTGCCCGGGTCGCTTGGACACATCAGCACTGCAATCCGTGTTGAAGCAACCGTCGCGTTAGCCGGATTGACCTGCGGGTTCCACGCCAACCCAATCGTCAAAGGCTTTGTGAAATCAATCAACGCATGCAGGTTGCCCTGCTCATAAAACGGCAGCAGTTGAGCCTGAGCCGAATAGCCGTAAAGTGACGCTCCAGCCTGCAATGGAAATGAGTTGTGTGCATCGGCATAATTGTGAGCAGCCAGTGCCAGTTGCTTTAGATTGTTCTTGCACTGCGTTCTGCGAGCCGCCTCACGAGCCTGCTGAACAGCCGGCAACAGAAGCGAAACCAGAATGGCTATGATCGCGATGACCACAAGCAATTCAATCAATGTAAAACCGGGACGACGTGTGTTTGTGATTTTCATAAGTAATGGACTTTCGTAACGAATTGAGATTTTGCCTGGAATGTTGTTCTGTCGGCGCAGCCCGACCTGTCATCTGGTCGGGATGCATCGTGAAGACCTGAAAACTGCAGATTGTTTCCTGCCGCTCTGAAGCAGAAGAAGTCGGAACCTCGGCGCGACCGCGCAACACACAGGACTGGTCGGACCCGAAGAATGGTGCGGGCCGTCGCCGAGGAACCTGGACTCACGGAAAATGTGGTTCGAGCAATCAAAACCGGAGTGACCATCGCCAGTTCCCTACAAGGACGCGACGATCATGCGGTCACTGATTCTTCGACCACTCTTAGTTGGACAGCGTCAGCCTACCGTCACCGATAGCCCGAAGCGTCAGCGAGGGAAAGCATTTCGTAGAATCCCTCGCTTACGCATCGGGCTACAGGAACGCTCAGATTCCTCGAAAAGTGGCGCTGTCCAAATTAGAGCGGTGGCCCACGACTCAGCAGTCGATACTGTCGATCAGCACAGACTTCCGGCACGAATCGGTCTGGAAGTACGACCGCGATGCTGGTTGAAACCGGGCATTGAGTCAGCGGTAACGACATCTTGGCAGCGAAAACGGCCTGACAAATCTGGCACTCGTCGGAGTGATGAGACTTGAACGGCGCTGGCGTCGATGGATTCGATGACGAATGGGAGTCCGCCGCTGCTTTTGGGTGATGATGCGTACAACCCGCATGAGAACACCAATGCCAGACGCTTGCAACAAGACTAGTGCCGGTTGACGCATTTGTTGATGGCAACTTACAACAATGCGAATGCTCGCACTCAACGTGCAGCACGAAGGTTGCGGGCTGCACAAGAAGCAGCAGCACGGCAATGCAGCATCTGAAGGCTGTTTGAGTTGTAAAAATCGCTTTGGACATCAGGAGTCTTTTAGTACGCTCCGAGTCCGACCAGTTCCGAGAGTATACGATTGGCCGGACAAAAAAACTGATTCGTTCCAGGGATGTTTTCAATTTTCCAGAAAGAGATTTTCCGGGAAGATGCAACCAGGCATTGGAATGTCGATGCCGCTTCTTCTGAGGAGTTAAGAACGCTTCGCTTGCCTAATTGCTGTGGCTATGACCGTGGCCTTCTGCGGGTTGACCACGGATGAATGCGTCGAGTTCTTCTGCAGCGGCCTGCCATTTTCCGCCGCGTGCATCCGCGATGATGACCTGCAATTCTGCCAATGCCTCCTGCGTGAGTTTACCGTCCGCAGAAAGTTTCTGAAGGCGGGTGTCAGCAGCGTCCAGCAATTCCGGTTTCTTTGAAGTGATGGCCGTGTAGAGGGCATCGGTGGATGCCTGAGCTTCCGCAGAAGTCAGCTCCGCCGGCCGACCACAACCACTGAGCAGCGCGAGCAAGGCAAGCAACCAGCCATGAGAGTTTCGGGGCACCATTAGAATTCTCCCATCACTTCACCGCCGCTTCGTGTGCAGGCAGCAGCCCATAGGAATGCATCGGTGAACTGCGAGATGAAACGAACTGAACCGTCACCGAGCAGGCAGTGGCAACCTCCAATGTGGTCAGACTCCAACTGGTCCGTATGCCGCGCTGGATGATTCGGCTGGTGGATGATGATCTCAGGATGGTCGTGCGAGTCAGGACCGCTGTGAGCCTGGACCAATGCACCGCCGCTGTCACACTCATCGGTCACCTGGCCGTTTACCTTCTTGCAGTTGACACTGAACGGTACGACGCCCACCCAGGTCTTGTCGCTCAGACGCGACGTATGCTCGCCCAGGAAGACTGTGTTTGATGTGCCATCGGTGATGTCGCGAAAGCTCAGCTTGCTGTTTCGGTAGAAGGCACCGTCGATGGACGCAGATCCGAAGCCGGGGATTGGTTCAGGAACAGTGAAGTCCGTCGAATACGCAGTCGGACGCCCCCACGGTCCCTGCGTTCCTGCCATCGTCACGTAGTGAGAATGAGCCACGAAGATTCCCGGCGAATACGGTTGCGGATCTCCAGGTGCCTCGTTGTTGCCGGACGTGTAACGTCGCAGCGCGAAGCCATTATCGCCGCCGACAGCGCTGGGGCAAAGAAATCCCGACAGCTTTGTACGCACGGCTGTGGCATGTTGTGGTGCCCAAAGTGGCAAAGTCGGATTGAACTGTTGATACAAATTACTCTGTTCAAGGAAGGGCAGAATCATCACGCCCCAGGCCAGGCCTGAAGCGCCGTTCCGATTGTCGTCTGGATAGCTGACGCCAAACGCTGTACCGGCAACCACGGGTGATCCGAGATACGCCGGCGGAAGAACTGCGTGTACGTCATGGTAGTTGTGAATCGCCAGACCAAGTTGCTTCAGATTGTTTTTACACTGAGTCCGCCGCGCGGCCTCGCGAGCCTGCTGTACGGCAGGTAACAGCAATGAGACCAGAACGGCAATGATCGCAATGACGACCAGCAATTCTATCAAGGTAAAGCCATAACGATTGTAATGAGAGGACATATTTGATCCTTTCTTCTTGAGTGAAATTAAGAACGGAAGAAAACTTGAAGTCTGACCATAATGTCACCAACTGCGACACGGTGCCCACATGCCCGAGCTGAATAGCAGCCATACTATTCACCAGCTGGATGTCTAACTACTTTGAACTGCCTGAGTCCGAAAGGAAGGCGGTTCGCATCCGGCTGTGACTGCGATCAACCTTTGACACCCATTTTCTTGCTTCTTCTTTTTCGCCGTCTTCAACCGTGTGTTTCAGCATTTCCAGTTGTTCTCTGACCAGTCGTGCCTTCCAGTGCTGATAGTCGCTGACTTGACCTGTTCGCAGAAACGTGCCGACTTCCAGTTTGCGAGTCCATTCCTGATAGACGTCGATCCAATAGTCCGCATGAGTCACATCGCCCGACAGCCCGGCGGTTAAGGCTTCACTTTTGGCAATCCGCATTTCTTCAAACACATCCGCTGGTGCCGGATAGTACGCATAACAGCCGACGACGCTGAAAATGACCAGGCCGACCAACCCCAGACCTCCCAGCACGGCAGGAGGAACAACGATATCCAGACGACCGGCTTCTTTCGCCTGTGGCGCTTGAGCGATCCACGATTCCAGTCGCCCACGACGATCCACCAGTCGCACAATTGCTCCTGTGAACATCAGCAGCGCGAGGAGTTCCGTGCTGTACCATTCATGCGGCATAATGTCCCGCTTCAGTTTTTCAATCGATTGATTCGTTAGCGATGCAAAGCTTCCAGCGCCGGTGAATGGCTGACCATAGATGTCGAAAGCATGAGTATGATTCGCAGGCTGGACATCTTTCGGGAACAATGGCCCGTTCACGGCATATCCCAGCCCCAGCACAACGACCAGCAGCAGACTCATCCACACCGCACTTCGCTTGGCACCGTATTCCTGCGCCATCCAGACAATCAGGCCGATGTTCATGCCAGCACCCAGAACCAGCAGCACGAACGCGGCTCCAATCGAATTCGCGTGCTGAAACATCATGCCCATTTGCGACATAGCCAGCATCGGCGTGGCATAGACCGGAATCCCCAGCAAGGCCATCTTAATGGGTGCAAGCGGTTGGTCATGATTGAAATGGTGCTGCAGTGAAGCATGAGGAATCACAGCTCCCAGTATCCCAACTCCGATCAATCCGCACACGATCAGCAGCAGGGAGCGGCCCGTGGATTCTTTGCTGGCAGATACAGCAAGAGCCACCATTCGACGAATTCCATAGTGGACAGATTCGTCAGCAATGCCCTTCAATTCACTGTCGGGAAAAATACGATCCCAAATCATTCCGACGAGCGTCACGATCACCAGTGAGCAGCCAGCAAATGACAGGATAGCGATCGGCTCACTCAACGTCAGACCGTACAACATCGACAGGGGATTGAACAATGGGGCGGCCATCGCAAAGGCCAGAATCGTTCCACCCTTCACGCCCGCTCGACGCAGTTCCACGATGACAGGGATCACGCCCAGCGAACAGACTGGCAACAACATGCCAATGACCCAAGCCTTGAACAACGCCGACATTTCGCTGCCGCCAAATAACTGCCGCGTCTTTTCGTAGCCGATAAACCGACGAAAGACGGCCGCTACAAAGAAGCCTGTCAGAATAAACGGAGCGGCCTGGGCGAGCGACTGCGTGAGTCGAATGGCGAAGCCCCAAAAGAGCGTTGCGAACATGAAAAAATTCCGGATTTGCGATTTTAGATTTGCGATTTTAGATTTTAGTGATCGTGGTCATGGTGATGATCGTGATGCGAATGATCATGGTGCATTGAGGGTTCGGGTTTGCCGGCGGCAGCAACCAGTGATTTGAGTTTTTGCAATTCATTTTCGATGGATGTGGATATCTCTTTCAGTGACAATTTGCCGTCGGCGGATCGTCGCTTTGCCAGAGTTTCGGCAACGACCTTCGCAGCGGCGTTCGCGGAGTTCCATTCGGACTCATTCAGGTCGCTGTCAGCCGCAAGTTCCGGTAGCCAGTTGACGATGTCCAGCAGTTCCTGGAACTCCCCTGCTTCATGATCGCCACTGTGGCCTGCATGTTGACTCAAATGTTTGGCACGATGCTGAATCTCTTCCAAGGCTTTTGAAAAATTGGCTGGCTTATGAGCCGGCACGAAATGTTCCAGGTGCTGATCTTCGCCATTCGCTGTTTCGGAACTGCCACAACCGCACAGACACGGCATCAGGGCAGCAGCGATTAAAAGCGATAACAGTGGTCGTATACTCAGTTTCATCTACGTCTTCTCCTGATGGCCTGGCACCGGAATCGCGTCCAGAACTTCCTGTATAACTCGAACGGCTTCATGCGATTCCAACCCGATACGGACACTCAGTACCGGCATCACAACGTCCTGAACATCATCCGGCGTGACAAACTTTCTGCCCGCCAGAAACGCGCGAGCCTGAGCGGCGCGTTGAAGAATGAGCAACCCGCGAGGACTTAAGCCGAGAGCAATACTGAGATGATGTCGAGTCTCGGTAGCGATCCGAACCATATATTCCTGAACGGCCTGAGCCACATGAATCTGCTGTACTTGACTTTGCAGTTCGGAAAGTTGCCCTGGTTCCAGCACAGGATTCGCATCGTCCGTTGGCTCGGCCGAACTTCCTACCGCTGCCTGCAGCATATTCAATTCATCTCGAGCTTCCGGGTAGCCCACACTGAGCTTCATCGCAAAGCGATCCAGTTGAGCTTCGGGCAGCGGATACGTTCCATGCTGATCGATCGGATTCAGCGTTGCGATCACAAAGAACTGTGGACTGAGCGGAAATCGTTGCGTATCAACCGTCACCTGTCGTTCGGCCATGGCCTCCAGCAGAGCGCTTTGAGTACGCGGAGTCGCTCGATTGATTTCGTCCGCCAGCAACACATCGGAAAACACAGGCCCGCGACGGAATTCGAATTCGTGCGACTTTTGGTTAAAGATGTTAAAGCCCGTAATATCACTGGGCAGCAAATCCGGCGTACACTGGGCTCGTGCAAACGTGCCGCCAATCGCCCATGCCAGTGCTTTCGCCAGAGTTGTTTTCCCAAGGCCCGGCTTGTCTTCCAGCAGCAAATGGCCTTGCGCCAGCAGACACACCAATACCATTTCGACGACATCCTGCTTGCCCCGCAATGCCGTGTTCAAGCGCTGACGAATTGCATCCACACTGGCGAGTTCAGGTGACACAGAATGGGGTTTGATTTGAAGTGTTGAAGTCATTGGGAAGATTACGTTTTCCGTGGAATTAGTAGTAAGTTTGGCGAGCCGCGAGACGTCAGTCTCCGGATTTGTGTTTTGTGTTTGTTGTTTTCAACGTCGATATCAGTGACGCACGGGAATCGCAATCGGGGGACTGACGTCCCTCCGCTCGCCGAATCGCAGTACGGACTTTACGCGGGCACGGGTTTAGGGATTTGTTCATGGTTCGTGTTTGGATTTCGCAGAGTTTTTACAGTGAGTCTCTTTTCCAATGTCTTCAATTCGTTCTGACAGACTTCCCAGTAGTCCGCATCGACAGCAGTTGAAGGTGCTCCGAATCGCACGGAATCCGCCAGAGCGGAAAGGCGCATTAGTTCGGGACGCACATGCTGCAATGAAGACTGCAAAGCCCACTTGTGAAGTGTCGTCGCTGGCTGCCGTTTTCTTCCGGAAATTCGCAACCGCTCGTCGATCAAAGTTGCCAATTCCAGTGCGCGGTCATTTCCCGACACCCATGACTTCCATCGCCATTTCCATGTCCACAGTCGCTCGACAATCTGCCGCATATACACCAGCGAAGCGATAGCTGCGATCATCAGCGGCAGTATCCAAACGGCGTTCGCTGCGACAAACAGCCACGCCGCATAACATTGTTGCATCATCCTGGACCACAGGCCCGGAGGCGGTCCGAGTATTTGGTAACCGGGCGATGGTTCGACTGTGATCCACGTGTCAGCACCGATGAATACTTCACACCAGAAATGAGCGTCCCGCGCAAAGACTGCCGTGTGCTGTTTTCGAGGTTCATAGTTTTCGCTGCGAGCGTAGAATCCACTGACCATCCTGGCGGAATAGTCCAGGGATCGAAGCAGACAGGCCGCAGAACTTGCAAACAGGTATTCCGGCCCGCGACGTTGTTCAAACAGGAAATGCTCCACCGGCGATTCAGTTTCTTCGGGAAGTCGAGCATCTCGATCCAGCACACAATGTGTCTTCAGGCGTTCTTCGATGGCAGAAATCTGCTGCCAGCCACGAGGAATCCCGTTCGTCCAATCTTCTGCAAGTCGCCGAATCCGGAGAGTGGCTTCGTCATCCGCAAGAGCGACCTCAACGGCGCCCTTTCGTGGAATAACGGTCAGCAATCCGTTCTGCGATAGACGCTCGCGAACGACGTATTCGGATGCGACGTTAATCGGTGTCATTTCAGGAACCGATTTGCGTTGCAGTGAAACAATGCCGGTCGGCGAATAGTGATACATATCTTCGCGGTCGACATGATCGATGCTGACACCGACAAGATGTGGTGGCGAAGGAATGACGTTGCCATCGAGATTTGTAATTTTGAGACTGTGAGTGGACGAATCCGCGAAAATTTCAAAACCACGTCCCGGCAACGGAATGCTTAACCAGTGACGATTCTCAACGGTCTTGATTTTTGGCCAGCGAGCCTCGTCAGTATCCCGACTACCCAAGGGATACCAGGTCTCACCGTCGAAGTGTTCATAAACTTCCATGCGGAAATGGGCTGGCACTCGACCAGCCACAAAAAACGCGGCATGAGTCTCCAGATCCCGAATACGTTTGCTGTCGACTTTGGTCTTATTGCGAAGCAGCGAGAATTCTCGACCGGCCTGTTTCGCTTCCGCCATCTTCTGGTGAATGTGCTGCACCTCTTCCGGCGGCAGAGCAATGGCACGTTCATGTTCTTTGATCTTTTTCGGCGGCTCGTCAAACATGTCATTGAGCATGTCGTAAAGACTGGGCTTGTCGCTATCCAGAAACGGAGCATCTTCCAGTGGCGCGAAGCTCTTGATGTTATCGTTCCCTGCCACCAGAGCGTCCCCGTCGTTGACTCCGCCACGCGAAAATGGATCAAACTCACCCGTGCCCCCGGAACTCGGCAGAAAACCTTTTAACGCCGCCGTGACTGTGTTGGTTCCAAAACCCGCTGCGGCCAGCAGCAGCAATAGCGGAACAGTCAACCCTGCAGCCAGCCACAGCAATGGTCTCCGATTTCGATCCGTTGTAGCCAATCGCCGATCGACGGTTTCCCACCATGAAGCGACCAGCCACGTCACGCAGGTCATCGCAAACAGGATCGTCAAAGGCAAAAGTCCACGAGCGTTCGAAATCGTGCAACTGAAGATCGTGAGAAACACGGCACTGATCATCGCCAGTCGCTGAAATGTCAGCCGAAATCCGCACACAGCCAACGCCAGCATCAGGTTACTTTGACTGTGCATTACCAGCACTTCGAATGGATGTCCATGGCCAAGAAACAGCCGTTGCACGGGTTCACACAGTAGGCTTAGCGTCACGACCATGACAAGTGCGGGCAGAATGATGGAAGAATCATGCAGCACTCGAATGCGCGCACGAAAAAAGGCGGTACCGACAACGACGAGCAACGCCTGCATCGCAATTTCAAACGCGCACCACCATGTATGACGGTGATCTTCATGTTCGGTCAGCGTAAAAATGCTGGCCGCGATCAATGTGGCGGCAATGCAAATGATCTGCAGTCGCAGACTCGCCAGGAAAGTGACATTGCCTGTAACATCGCGTTCTTCGGATTTTGGGACGGCAGGTCTCCGAGTTCGCTGCGATTGAGAAATGAGTCGTGAATGAATGGCTTTCATGACAATTGTTTCCTCCAGATAGCAGTCAAACTGGCAAGCGATTCACGTGCCTCAATGTTGATCCACGCAGCAGAGAACGGATAGCCGGTCTCAACGCTTTCTGACTCGCGTGTGACAACAATCTGATGCGGTCGATCGGACTGAAGTCCCGAATCCGTCGTCACCGTGATGGCAAAATCCCCTCGACCATTCATCGCTCTGCGATTTAATGCCTGCGATCTGCCTGCCGGAGTCGCCACATCCATGATCGCAAGTGCATCCATTGCTCGATGCAGTTCACCGACGTTTGCTCCGATGACAAACCGTTCGTTCCCTGCCAGCAGTTCGATTCGACAATGTTGACGATGCAGCGAATCACAAAGGCTGGCTGCGATCCGCATGCACTGTTCCACCGTTGCACCTCGGAATTCTTCCGGATGACTCTCCGCAGACAGATCCAGCACAACTCGCACGCAACTCATCATCGGAGCCTGCCGTTCGGTCACAATCAGCGATTGCTGTCGCGCTGTCTGAGCCCAGTGGACTCGCCGCAGACTGTCGCCTTCCCGAAACAATCGCGTGCCCAGGATGTCGCCAAATTCTCCGACTCGGCGATCCGAAAAAATTTCTTCGCTGAGTTGTGATTCTGCGGCGTCCGGCAGGCCCGGCAGAAAAACGGTTTCGGGCCACACACAAAGCTGGCCACTGACTTCCGCCTTGCGGCGTGCGCGAAATAGGCCAAACGGAAACGATGTTTCTACTTCCGCCAGGCCATTCAACGGATACAGTCCGCGCCGTCGCGCGACAAAAGGCCACGTGTATTCGATGGTCGACCAGCCGGGGACTCGCGCGAAGGCAATCCCTTCGTCGTTCTCCATCAGAGCGTCGTTTGATGTCAAAGACGTGGTTGCAAATCCATTGATAAGCGACAACCCCCAAACCGGCAATGGCCATCGATTTTGAATTCTCAGCCTCACCAGTGCCGCTTCGCCATACCGAATTCGCCGGACATCAAACATCACCTGGCAGGAAATGCCACGCATCGCCAGCCACGGCAGTAAGATGCCCAATCCGACCACAGCCAAAAGCAGTGCTGTCAGAGTGAAGATCCACGGATTGACAAACACGCCGCAGAGGACTGATCCGACAACAGCCAGCACCAAAACCCAAAACGGATTCTTCAACCAGTAGACCCAACGATTTGCCCACGGACAGAAGTCGTTCGAAAGCAACGCCGACGACTTGTCAAGAACCTTGAGACCGCGAGTTATTGACAATAGAATCATGTCGATCAAAACCTTTGTCCCACGAAAGTTCCGCCCGCTGCCGGCTTGCCCGGCAGTAGCGAAGACTTGAAATTAGCGCGTGAATCAATTGCTTATCGCGCCCCATGCCGGCTCGTCCGGCATGAGCCAAAGTTTTTCACTTGCGTTCCGGCTCGACAAGCGAGCCGGGGACGGTGTACTCGAACGTTCCCAGCTAACTGCAAATCGTATTCACCTGCACGACAAGCGTGCAGGGGTCTCTTTTTTGTGGGTAATGACATTGGCGTCGTCCCACGGTTACATGCTGCTGCCACTGCCGTGGCTGTATCGCAGCAGCGATATACGCATCGGCCATCAAACCGTATCGTTGCGCGCAACCTGAGCCGGAATCGATGAAACGTTCAGCCGAACAATTAGGCGAGGAACCACCTCAAAACTCACCCACGACCTCGCTACCCTGGATCGTCGCCAGCGATTGGTAAACACCTTTGTCGATGTTCTCGCTGATAAAGCGGCAAGATCCATCTCCCATCACAAACTGTGCCCCCCCAGTATGATTGCTACTGAAGTCATCGAAATGTGCCACCGGATCATTGGGAACATGATCCGACTCTCCCAGGATACGCTGGAACGCTTCTTCCCCTTCGGCGACCATCCCAGTCCAAGTGGAGTACCAACCCGCTGAGACTTTTGTTCGACGCTCGCCAACCATGTAGGTATTCGTCGTGCCGTCCGTAATGTCGCGAATTCGCACCGCACTGTTGTGGTAAAACATTCCTTCGCTTTTACATTGACCGCTCGCAAGAACCGGTGCTGTGCCCGGGGAGTTTTCACAATCATCCAACCCATCTGGCCCGAATGATCCGATGTAGTTAGCGATCGGAAGTTCCACGATCACGGTGCCAGGACTGCCTTCTTCTTCGATTTTCCATCGCTCGGGCTGAGGATCAGATGGGCAGCGATACGATGCGATCGTATTATTCAGAAACCCAAGGTTTACAGTGTCATGGATCGCGAAGTTCGCATTAAACCGCTGATACAAATTTGTCTGTTCCATATAAGGCAGAATCATCGTGCCCCAGCCGGCACCATTGATGCCTTCATGCGCATTAGGCAGACGAGTCGTTGAATTAATGGCAATCCAGCCAGACGGGAACGTGTTGTGGACGTCGTGATAATTGTGCAGCGCCAGCCCGATCTGTTTCAGATTGTTCTTGCACTGTGTGCGTCGAGCTGCCTCACGCGCCTGCTGCACGGCAGGGAGCAAAAGAGAAATCAGAATGGCGATGATTGCCATGACCACCAGGAGTTCGATCAATGTAAAACCGCGCAGTCGCGCAGGAGAAGATGTGCGTTTCATAAGAATTATCCTTGCCGGAAACCGGGGTGTGCTGAAGTGCCTCAAGGGAAGCGTTCAGCAGCGCAGGCTGCCGTTTAGCGTAAATGAAGAAAGAAGAGTTCGCATCTGGAAAAAGCATGTCGTTGCTGTGAAAAGCACCGACCAAGCCGCAAGATGTGCGATGTCACAAAAGATTGCGACAGACGCATGGCGGCGTGACATTAGCTTTGCGAATTACGCTGTGCAAGGTGGCCCGCGAGGCTGGGCAGAAAGAAAGGTGACCGTCGCGACGGAAGCCGATTCAAACGTAATTGTTTCCACAACCACATCGGATTCGATCGTCAACCCCACGACTGCCACGCAGGAAGGAGCCTGAGCAAAAACAGAACATACGGCACAATGATGTTCATCATGCCCAGGCCGCTTATCCCTCTCAGGCTTGCCAGATTTCTTGTCCGAATCAGCCTGCTCATCGTGATGGCAGCAGCCATACGGGCAGGGCCGAACTTGCTTCGTGGGGGCCTTTTCAGTGTGAACTTGGCTGCTGCTAACGGAACAGCAGTCACCACGTTCCTGACCTAGATGGATGGTTCTACCGAACAACAACACGAACATCGCCACGATCGCAAGCAGGCGACCGGCAATAAGAAGTCGAGTTGAATTTGATCGATAATCCACAAGATTTTCCTGGACGTCAAAACCAGACGATCCACCCCAGTCAGGATATTACACGAGCATCGGGATTAAAAGTCAACAAAGGATCTGGTCGATTTGCAATTTGACAAAAATCCCAGGCAGCCAGCAACCAAACATACCGCAGCGAGCCTGGCGTCGTTTGGGACCAGTTGCGAAGAGAGGCTGGAGCTTAATATCAGGGGACCGACGTCCCCTGACTACACCATTTCAACCGGAGACTCACGTCTCCGGCTCGCTAACGGAACTTCTCGCCGTTTAAAGCCTAGCATCCGGCATCATCTTTGTCCTGAAAGCTTACGATTGCAGGATCGACAGAACTGGTGCTGCCTGCTGTGGGGCGTACTCAGCGGTCTGATCGATGTAGTCGTAGAAGACATTCCGTTGGCGAGGAATGTAACCGACGTTCTCGATGCAGCGGCGAATGCTGTCAATTGTGAGGTGATGAACGGTGCCAGCCTGCGAGACCACGTTCTCCTCGATCATCAGACTGCCCATGTCGTTCGCTCCAAAGAGCAATGCCATCTGGCCAACTTTTTCTCCTTGAGTCACCCAAGATGACTGGATGTTCGGCACATTGTCGAGGTACAGGCGACTGACGGCCTGAGTTTTCAGGTATTCGAAGGCACCCGCAGGCGGGATATGAGACATGTCAGTATGATCCGGCTGAAACGTCCAGCAGATGAACGCCGTGAAGCCGCCGGTTTCGTCCTGAAGTTCACGAATACGTTCCAGGTGCTCGATGCGTTCCGCCAGCGTTTCGACGTGACCGAACATCATTGTCGCAGTAGATTTGCCTCCGAGTTCATGCCAGACACGCATGACGTTGAGCCAGTCGTCCGTGAGCACTTTACCGCGAGTGATCTCCTTGCGGACGCGATCGACAAGGATCTCACCGCCGCCGCCCGGCAGGCTTCCCAGTCCCGCTGCCTTGAGTCGTTCCAGGACCGTTCGAAGGGGAAGTTTGCTGATTTTCGTGAAGTGATGAATTTCTGGCGGACTGAACCCGTGGATGTTGACCTGCGGAAAATGCTGTCGCAGAGTCCTCAACATGTCTTCGTACCATTCGAGCGGAAGTTTTGGATGCAATCCGCCCTGCAGCAGAATCTGATCGCCGCCAAGCTCGACAGTCTCTTCGATCTTCTTCAGCAGAGTTTCGATCGGCAGCACGTAAACTTCGGGATGATCGGGTGCACGGTAGAATGCACAGAAATCGCAGACGGCTGTGCAGGCGTTAGTGTAGTTGATATTGCGATCGACGTTGTACGTGCGGAAGGGTTCCGGATGCAATCGCATTGTGACGGCGTTCGCAGCGGCTCCGATCGCTGCCAGATCGTGCGACTGCAGAAGAGCGACACCCTCTTCAGGAGTCAGTCTGTCACCTGCCACAGATTTCTCAAGCAGTGACGCAATCTCGGAAGAGAATTTCAACATCAGATTTCACCAGGTTGTGCTGAGCGGCGAGTTCACAGAACAATTTCAGTCCACTGCGTTCGGCCGACGTCAGATGATAGTGCAGATTTTTCGTGAGGTAATTCAATGCGACAGATTCAGCCAGCCCAAGACGTGGAGCTTCTTCAGCGGCGATCTCAGCAATTCGTTCCAAGCCAAGATCCCGCGCGTGCGATAGCGCGTCATCAACTCCGTCGGTATTGACGTCCTGCCGAGCCACCCACATCGCGAACACGAATGGAAGCCCCGTCCATTCATACCAAACCTGCCCCAGATCCATGACTTCGACGAACGATTCGGCGGGATTGTGCATCGCTCGGTCGCCAATCAGCAGCACGGCGTCAGCGGTGCTGTCCAGCGTCGTGGATTCCATCCTGAGCGGTTCGGTCTCTGGTATCACACCGTAGCGATCGGCCAGGATCACTTTCGTCAATGCCGCACTTGTGCGAGAACCCTCATCGAGTGCCAGCCGACGGATAGCGCCGGGATGCACGCGGCAATAAAGTTTCACGCTGAGGACTTCCCCGCGAGCTGCGACGCAGGCATCAGAAACGACCTCATAACCCGGCTGACGAAAATATTCAATCGATGGAATCAGGGCGACATCCAATCGACCAGCTGCCAGCGAATCCGCCAATCGGCTGGGATAATCGAGAACTAAATTTGCCGACGGCAGCAAAGACCCAAGCCCTTCAATTAGTGGACGTGAGTTCAGGTAACTGACGGCACCGATGTGGAGTTGTTGTGTCAAAGAATTGAGTTGCAACGTTGTCATAGTTTGAAACACAGGAAAAAACGACCGTTCGTTCCCAACATCTGCCTAATAGATCACATTATAAAGACGTCTGGCGTCTACTCAACAGATGGGTTGCAATTCGTTTCGCCTGCTCCCATTGATCGTACCATATTTCTGTGTTGGGGAAACCGCTGTCCGAATCTCGAATTAACGCGGGAATCGTATCGCCTCTAAGGATTGACCATGCCTCAGGACTCGGATCTGAATATTGCACTCGTCGGCTGCGGCACCGTGGGAACCGGCGTGGTCAGGATATTGCAGTCGTCGATGGAATCGATGGGGCAACGCACGGGCCGGACGATTCACCTTCGGCGAGTGATTGTGCAGAACGTGGGCAAACCGCGTAACGTCGAACTTGGCGACATTCCGGTATCCAGCGACATCCGCACAGTAATCGATGATCCCGACATTCACGCCGCAATTCACGTAGTCGGCGGTATTAGCCCAGCCCTTAAGGACGTGACTCGACTGCTGCAGGCCGGAAAAGACGTTATCACTGCCAACAAAGCGCTTCTCTACGAACATGGCGCGGAGCTGTTTGCATTGGCCGGACAACTCAAACGCACTATTTGCTTTGA
>Ga0335397_10001507_pt1 | contig 31723 bp, 27 predicted proteins | sample MAT04_FD_205740 | JGI IMG/M metagenome (GOLD analysis project Ga0335397, IMG submission 205740) | Freshwater microbial communities from Lake Fryxell liftoff mats and glacier meltwater in Antarctica - MAT-04 (spades assembly) (version 2) ... | reverse complement strand
CACAGCACTGCGGCTATCGCCGTGGCGTTCGCGATCATCACGTTCCTGCACATCGTGTTGGGGGAACTCGCGCCCAAGTCCGTCGCACTCGCGCGCGCCGAGAGCGTGAGCATGATTGTGGTGCGTCCGCTGATGTGGTTCTCAAAGCTGATGTCACCGTTCATCTCATTCCTGAACGGTACTGCGAATCGCCTGCTCAGGCTTTTGCGTATCGAACCCGCATCGGAAGGGGGACACGTACACTCCGCCGACGAACTGCGCTTGCTGGTGATGCAGGCACGCGCACACGGTACGCTCAATGAAACCGATACGGCGATGCTGGCGGGTGTGTTTGACTTTCACAACAAGAAAGCGTACGACGTGATGCGACCGCGCACGGATATGGTTGCAATTGCCGAAGATGTCGAGTTGGCCGAATTGATTCAGATTCTCCGTACCGAACGCTATTCGCGGTATCCGGTGTATCGCGAAACGGCGGATGATATCGTGGGTGTGTTTCTGGCCAAGGATTACTGGTTGATGGAAGATCCGACCGGGTTTGTGCTGCGCGAACATTTGCGCGAAGCACTGTTTGTACCGGCTACGCGTGCCGCCGAAAGGGTGCTCGATGATCTGCGCAAAACGCGCGCGCATCTGGCGGTGGTGTTGGACGAGTACGGCGGCACCGCCGGTATCGTGACGATGGAAGATCTCGTCGAGGAGGTGGTGGGAGATATTGCCGACGAATACGATTTGTATTCACGAGACGCGATGTTGACCGACGGCGTGTTGGAATTGGTGGGATCGATGTCGCTGGTGGATGTACGTTCGGATCATCGTCTGACCATACCCGATGGTGAGTGGACGACGCTGGGCGGCTACGTCTTTGCGATGCTGGGTCGACTGCCGAAAGTTGGCGATCGTGTGAGTTATCCCGGCGGCGAACTGGAAGTCGTGGCGATGGATGGACGGCGAGTGGCCGGGGTGCGCGTGCATCTGGCGCTAAAGGCTCCGGCCGATTCCCTGGATTCATAGAGCGCATGACAAATCAGGACGGATCAGCGACACCCGAAGGCATCAACATCACCCCGCACGTCACCATTCCGTATGCGGAACTGGAGATGACGGCGATTACCGGCAGTGGTCCGGGTGGACAGAACGTCAATCGTAGCGCGACGCGTATTGCGATGCGGTGGAACGTGCGGAGTTCGCGCGCGCTGGATGATGCGCAACGTGCGCGCGTGATGCGCGTGCTTGGTTCGCGTCTCGACAGCGAAGGCAACATTCGCATTGTGGCGGGCGAACATCGCAGTCAGTTGCAGAATCGGGCCGAGGCGATGGCGCGATTGTCGCAGCTGGTGGCGCGCGCATTGGTTGTACAAAAGACGCGGAAGGCTACAAAACCCACCCGCGGTTCAATAGAGCGACGGCTCACGGAAAAGAAACAGCGATCGAGCACCAAGCGCGATCGCCGTTCTTCGCACGATGATTAATCCGTGCCGGCGATTCGTCGGCTCGGATGACGAACGAGCACCATAGCGGCTACCACAAAATCGCGTTGATGCCGACGTAGTAGGTCACGAAATCGGCGCGGCCGCGTAACGGAATGGGATCGCGATTTGCCCGGTATCCTTCTTCCACACGCTGGTCGTTCAGATACTTCGCATTGTCGTGACGTAAATACCGGCCCCCAAATTCCAACCGCACATCGCGCTGCGGGCTTCGGTACACCCGCACATACGCACCCGCCGATGCGCCGTAGGCCAACGAGAAATCGCTGGAGTTCGTCGTAGATGCGAAATCCTGCTTGCTGTTGTCGGAGCCTTCAACCGACGTGGTCGTGCCAAAATACGAAAAGCCGCCCAAGGCCGACACATACGGGGTAAATACACCCTTTGGGCCGAAAAACTGCGGTCCCCCAACGAGCGTGAAGATGTTGCTGGACGTTTGGAGATCGAGTTTGATGAGGTTGCCGGTGCCCACCAGGGGAACACGACGCGTGCTGCTCGCATACGACAGAAACGAGCCATCCAGGCGCAAATTGAGAATGCCCTGTTCCTCGAGGCGCCACAGGCCGCTCGCGTCGAGACCATAACCAGTTCCGGTATTCTTTCCGAAATCACCTTTCGGATCTGACACGGCGAATGCGATGCGCCCGGAAAGGATGCCGGTCGGTGTATGGGTGGATGTCTGCGCGCCAGCGGCGGCCGCAGATAATGCAAGCGCCGCCAGTGCGGTTCCGGCGCGGCGCGTTACGCGCCAGCGGCGGCTCTGATCGTTGTGACTCAATGCTGTAAACATTTGGTCGGGTGGTGGTTGTGGAACACCGCGGGCAGGTGCCGCGGATTCTTTCAATACGTGACTGCGACCCGAAAGTGTCTGCAGGCACTCGGAAACACCGGATCGATCTACCCACCAACCCACTATATTGTTCGCAATGTCTCCTGCATTCCATCCCTCGGACAACGACGACGAAACGTCCGACGACAACACCCCGGTCGACGACGAGAGCGCATCGCACGAGGCCGCCAAACGCGGTGCGCGCGAAGATGACGACGTTGAAGTCGCCCGCGATGAAGAACTCGCCGCCCTGCTCGCCGAAGACGAGGACGACCCCGACCTCGAGGACGAGTTTCCAATGGGCGATGGCGTCGCGGATGTCTCCACCGAAGTGTACTGCCCCTATTGCGGCGAACCGGTGGAAATTGCGCTCGACCCAGGCTCGGGTTCGCACCAACAGTATGTCGAAGACTGTCAGGTCTGCTGCCAGCCGTGGCGCGTATCCGTGTATTACGACGAAGAGGGCCACGCCGATGTTCAGGTCTCCCCGGAAGATGAACGTTGAACATGAACGTTGAAGAACTGTTGCCCGATGCCCTGCACCGTCCCGCGCCCGAGGGCGTGCGTATTGTCGCGCTGTGGTGGCTGCAGCAAACACGTCACGCGCGCGATTCGTTCAAGGACGCGCACCAGGCCGTTGGCAATCTGGTGGCGACCCTCCGGGAAAACCGCGAGCTGCTGACCGATTCGCCTCTGAAGCGTGAATTACGGCACCTGCACGGATTGCAACAAGCGTTGGAGGAAGCCTGCGATACCGCGTCACAGCGTGCGTGGCTGGAAGCGGAACTCGATATGTTGATTCCGGACGCGCGCGCCGAGGCCGTTCAGTTGAGTGAACTGCTCGAGCGTGTTGCGCAGAAGCAAGCGCGCATGGTCGCGGGCGTGATGCGTCGGCATTTTGATTGCTGCGAACCATCGCTGCAATCCGCGCTCTCACGGTTCAGCATCCATGGCACGATTGGCGTTGCGCTGAATCTGGATCCATTCTCGGCGCACGCCGCCGGGCGTCTCAACCGTCATCTGGCGAAACTGGTTCGCGCGATGAGCGACGTGCAGGACGCGTCAAGCAAACGTGAGTTGGGGCGCGTTGGTGATTCGCTGGAGCGCGTCCGAGCGTTGCTGTTTCCATTCGTTACCTATCTGCCTGCGCTGGGTGCCTTGTATCATGCGGCATCGACCGGTCAGCAGCAGTTGATGGCGCTGCAGGTGGCAACGCGCCTCGCGAAGTTCGCACGTCAGGAAAAGTTGGGCGGACTTTCTGCGGTGCTCGAAGATGTACGACTGAGCCACTTCAATGCGTTCGCGACCGAATGGTTGGGCGACAAAGGCGAACGCGCGCTGTCCAGCGCGTACGCAGCCTTGGCCGCGCTGCAGGTTTCCGTTGATGTGACGCAGCTGTCGAAGGCGCGCTTCACATCGGAGTTTGGCGTGCCGGTGGAGATTGAACGGAAGTATCTGTTAAGCGCGTGTCCCCCCGAAGCCGCCGTTGTGGCCGGAACACGCATTGAGCAAGGTTGGATTCCGGGCCGCACACTGCGTGAACGTTTGCGCCGCAGCACGTATCCGACAGGCGTCTCGCGCTACACGCGCACGGTAAAATTTGGTCGTGGCATTTCGCGCGTCGAACTTGAAGAGGACACCGATCGCCATCTGTTCGAAGTGTTGTGGCCGCTCACGGCGTCCGCGCGCGTGCGCAAGCGTCGGCACGCAATCCGTGAAGGCACGATCACGTGGGAGATCGATGTGTTCACCGATCGCGATCTGGTGTTGGCCGAAGTAGAGCTCACTTCGACCGACGACACACCCACGATCCCGTTGTGGCTGGAAAAGTGGATCGTGCGTGAGGTGACCGACGAACCGGAATACGTCAACGCCAACCTTGCCTTGGCAGAGGATGAACACGCGGTTTCGGTCGAGCCTTCGAACGGCGCCCCACGGGTCTGATTTCGATGCTCGCAGCGCTGCTTCCAATCCGCGATCAGCGCGACCGTGTTGTGGCGTACGAATTGACGGCGTATCCGGCATCTGCCACGGTCAGCATTGCGTCAAGCGAAGACGATGCGCGAGGCACACTTGATCTGTTAAGCACGCTGCCGCTACCGCGCCTCGCGAGCGGGCGTCCGGTGCACGTACCGGTGACACCCACACTGGTGCGCGACGGAGCCCTTTCGCGTTTCGCATCGGTGGACGCCGTGTTCGTACTCGCGACGCAAGCGCTGGACGATCCCGGCACAACTCGGGCGGTCGAAGTTCTGATCAGTCGTGGATTTCATTTCGGTTTGGATGGTTTCCCAGACAGCTCGCCGCTCCCCTCTGCGTTGAAGGGCGCAACGATCGCGCTGGATGCCGCGCGCGTCGCACCGCTGACAATGGCCAGTCGCATTCAGTTGCTGTTGCAAGCGGGGCTCAAACCAATCGCACGCAACGTCGATGATCGCGCCACCCGTGAACGCGTGCTCGGTTTGGGCGTGCCGTTGTATTCCGGTCGCATCCTGCCGCGCGGTGCAATGCGCGACGCCATTGCCGAATCCGGAGCAAAGCGCGCCGTCACGATGATGGCGGCGTTTAGTGATGGTCGCCCGCCCGATACATCGTTTGATGCGTACGTGCGCAACGACGCCCGCCTGTCTGGCGAAATTCTGCGCGTGATGCGATCCGCCTCAATGGGCGTGCGCGGACCGCGCACCGTCGACCACGCGTTTACGGTGCTGGGCCGCGACGTTATTCTCGATAGTATGACCGGATTGGTGGCACGACTCGCGGCTGAATGTGCGGGTGATCCCGAGCTCGCGTTGGTTGCGTTGCGACGGGCGCGCATGTGTGAGCGACTGGCGAACGCGCTGGAACGTCCACCTCATCCGCGCACTCGTCTCCTGGCCGGGCTGGTGAGCATTCTTGATGCGGCCTTCGGTGTGCCGCCGTCATCGCTCAGTTCGCACGTGGCGTTGTCACCAGCACTGACCGACGTTGCGATGGACCGATTGCAACCACTGGGGCAACTCATGGACGTGATTGATGCCTACGACAACGGTTGGTGGCCCGATGTACGTTCGCGCTGCCACAACCTTGGTGTTTCTCCCAGTGTGATTAAGGCGGCCTATTTTGATGCGTGGCGTGATGCGCGCGAAGAACTGGGCAACTCGAAAACTCTCGAAGCATAACAACGATGCCTGCTGATATTCGTGAGTACTTGCTGGACCGCTTCATGACTGACGCTCGGACGCTTCGTCAGCGTGCGGATTCACTCAAGAGTGTTGCGAAACCGTCGCCCGGACCGAGCGCGGCGCTTTCGACCGCCATGGCCGACGCGTGTGACCACGTAGTTGCGTTGGCGGAGCAGTTGCCGGAGCACGCTCCTGTCGAGGTGATGCTGGAAGCGCTGAAATTTCTGGTGCCGAAGGTGATGCTGCTCGCGAATTCTCCTGCGGCCACATCGTCACCGGCGATTCGGGCGGTCTATATGGGGGCGTGCACTCGTGCGCAGGAATTGATTGCAGCGGAAACGAACGCAGCGGCGCATTACGACCAATGACCCGCGGAAAACAAAACGCGCGAGACGACGACGATGATGCCGACGACGCACCGCCCGGCAAAGTGCGCGTCGACAAGTGGTTGTGGGCCGCGCGATTCTTCAAGACACGCTCGCTCGCGCAGGAAGCGGTGGACGGCGGCAAAGTTGAAGTAAACGGCGAACGCGCCAAACGCGCCAAACTCGTGCAAGCCAACGATCGCGTGCAGCTACGTCAGGGCGCAGAACTCTGGCAACTGGTGGTGCGCGACCTTGCCTCCCGCCGAGGCTCCGCCGAAATCGCGCAGGGCCTCTACGAAGAAAGCGAAGAAAGTCGCACCAAACGGCAGACGTTACGTGACGAGATGCGCAGCACGAACACCGCGTTCACGTATGGCGAAGGGCGGCCTGGGAAGCGCGATCGTCGCGAACTCAAACGTTTCAAGGGCGACTGAGTCCGTCGCGCTTTTTTCGCGGACGCCACACACCGCCATTCGGTGCTGTTACCGATGTAGCTGCAGCAGTTCGGCAAGCATGACCGGATCCACCTCATGCACGCCATCGTACAAGATTTCACGTACCGGAATACCAAGCGCGTCCCACTGACCACGAATCAGCGGGCGCGTTTTTTCCGTCAAAAACAGATCGCGTTCTCCCGCGACCAATAACACGTCGGCGTTGCCCAGCCCGGCACGAAATGCATCCGGTTCAACATCGGTGGCCAGACTTCCCGCCCACATGATGACCCGAGACGGTTTCGCAACACCGCCCGCAATCCATCGCATGGTGATCGCGACACTCTGTGAAAATGCCATGATGGTTACTTCGGGCAATCCGTCAGTCGCGCGCGCAATGTCATCCATGACCGTGCGATACACGCTATCCAGCCACGCGCGCGTGTCGGAGATATCGGCGTCGCGATCTTCGCGCGTCATCCACGCGGCACCAATGCGCTCCATGTGTTTGCGGTCAGCGCGCGGCAACTCGAGATAGAAACGCGACAGGGCTTCCGGTGCGACAATCAGCGTGTCGGCCGGAACGATTCCGTTGAAATGTCGGAGAAACCGGCCGGCCAGCTGCGCATAGCCGTGCAACACAAACCACACGCGCTTCGTTTCTGCAAGCGGGGCGCCCAACGTGTAGTACCGCGCGGTACGTGCGGTTGTCAAATGATGTTCGACCGGCACTCCCGTGTGCGGCAGACCCGTGCGCGGCGCACCCGTGCGCGGCGCACCCGTGAGCGGCTCACCCGTGAGCGGCGCACCCGTGAGCGGCGCACCCGTGAGCGGCCCACCCGTGAGCGGCGCACCCGTGAGCGGCGCACCCTCCTCTGGCGCTGCGGAGAATCCGGCGTTTTCATTGTGCGGAGCGGTCATCGAATTCCGGTTGGCTGGTCGATCATCGGCGCTGTGGGCCACATGTTGCTTGCAACGTGAATGCGTGCGGCACTCAGGGGACGTACGCGATGGCAGAAATTTCCACGAGGATGCCGCGAAGCTGCGCACCCACTACGGCACGCGTTGGAAACGGCGCAGAGAATACCGTGCGGTAACACTGATCAAATGCCCCCCATTCATTTTCGTCCGCAAGGTAGACAGTGACGCTCACAACATTCTTGAGCGTCGCTCCTCCAGTCACGAGGATGCGTTCGAGGTTAGCCAGCACTTGTTTTGTTTGCGTCACGACGTCCTCGCCAACGATTATCCCGGTCGAGGGGTCGCGCGGAATCTGTCCGGAGACGAATATCATGTTGCCTGCTTTCACGCCGGGGCTGTAAGCACCCGCGGGTGGAGGCACATCTGCCAGTACAACGGGAGTCCAGGAGCGGTCGGTGATGGTCATGTCGGAATGGAAGTCGGAGGAAGAAGTGGGAACCTACATCGAGCAGCTGGAAACACCGGTACCGGTCGTCGATCTCGACCGGCTGGCTGTCAATCTGGACCGCATGGCCGCGTACGCTACCCTGCACGGGTTGCAGTTGCGACCACATGTCAAAACCCACAAGTCTCCGCGAATCGCGGCCGAGCAGATGCGACGCGGCGCAATGGGTCTCACGGTTGCAACGTTGCGTGAAGCGGAAGTGATGTCGGAAGTATGCAACGACTTACTCATCGCCTACCCGCCGATTGGCGCGGCGCGCCTGGAACGAATGGCGCGTTTGCCAGCGGAAGTAAACCTCACAGTCGCCGCCGACGGTGTGGCCGGCATCACTGCACTCTCACTGGCCGCCAAACTGTCCCGGCGCGAAATCGGCGTGTATGTCGAGGCCGATCTTGGCATGCATCGCGTTGGCGTGCAAGGCGTGGAGGATGCAATTGCTCTGGCGCGCCTGGCGTCGGAAACGTCGCAGTTGCGTTTTGCGGGACTGATGTTTTACCCCGGACACATTCGCGAAGACGTAAGCGAAATGGGGGCTGGTATTGAGCGACTGTCAAACAACGTGCAGCGGTATTGCAACGCACTTGTTGATGCCGGACTACCGCCGAAGGTAGTCAGCGGTGGATCAACACCGATGGCGTGGCGGACACACGAAGTTCCGGGCGTGACGGAAATTCGGCCGGGCACCTACGTCTACAACGATCGTACAACGGCACTTATTGGTGCGTGCGACTGGGAAGATTGTGCGCTGACGGTTGCCGCGACGGTTGTCAGCACCGCGGTGCCTGGGCAAGCTGTCATCGACGCCGGCGCAAAGGCGCTGGGGCGTGAGCCGGCGCGTGCGGACACGGACGGATACGGAGCGTTACTGGACCAGCCGGACGTTGTGGTTGCGCGGATGTCAGAAGAACACGGCACACTGGACTTGTCGCGGACGAATTGGCGTCCGCGTGTGGGCGACGTTGTGCGCGTCGTGCCGAATCACGTGTGCATCGTGGTGCATTTGTTTGACGAGATTATTGGGGTACGCGGAACTTCGGTGGAGACGCGGTGGCCGGTTGCTGCGCGTGGACGTACTACTGGACAGGACGTGACTTCGACGTTTCGTACTGGACCGCGTATGGCGTGAACGGGACTCGTTCGGACAGTTTGCACTGGACGGCGCGGGTGTCGACTGGGCTCCGTGTGGGGTCGCGTTGGTTTCACTGACTAACTGCCTTTGGACTTTACGGACACTCCGGACTTTTCGGACGGGACCGCGGCGTCCGCAAGTTCCGCAGCGACTGAACTGAGGTTGGGATTTGGTACGGTGGTTCTTGAACTGCGGTGGTAACGTTCGAACTCTACTTTCGGACCGAAATTCAGCACGAGACCGACTTCAAGTTCTGCAATTTTGAGATAGCCGAACAGTTGGTCGCGATGCGCCTCTACAGTACGCGGCGCGGTTTTGATCTCAACGATCACTTTTTTTTCGACAATGAGATCAGCTCTGTATTTCCCCACGAGTTGACCGCGAAAGTGCACTGGCAGATCCACTTCTGTTTCGAAGTTTAGTCCCAAGTCTTCCAAGGCGATGTGCATCGCGCGACGAAACGCCGAGTCCGGAATGCCATAAGTCAACGCATCAAAAACATGGTAGTATCCGCGGATAATCTTGTTCGTAATTTCTCCATGCAGCAACCGGCTGGGATCTCGAATCATTTTATTTCCTTGCTGTAGTCCAAAAAGTCCGGAGTGTCCGTAAAGTCCCAAGGCAGTTAGTCGGTTGGCGGCCGCGACTCCGCACGGCGTACTGTCGAATCCAAATGAATGCGAATTCCAGGAAATCCCATCACCGAACAATTTCGATAAACAACAAACCAACGCAGTTCGTCAGTTTCGAATCAGTAAACTGCCACGCCAGTCCGCAATATCGAGTTCAACGTCGCCCAATCTCCGCCGTCCGCGCCTTCGTCAACTTCACCAAGTCCATCGGAGCGAGCGCCAACTCCACGCCGCGCCGGCCCGCGCTCACGTACACTGTCGTGTGCAAAAGCACACTCCCATCTACCACGGTGCGCAATGGCTTCCGTTGCCCGAGCGGACTGATCCCACCCACGACGTATCCAGTAGCCCGTTCGGCCGCCGCAATGTCGGCCATACGCGCGCGCCGCGCGCCCACAGCATCGGCCAACGCCTTCAGGTCCAGCGATCCCGTCACTGGCACCAGCGCGCATACCAGTCCAACTCCCTCAGCGTCCGCGACCAACGTTTTGAACACGCACGCCGGATCGAGCCCCAATAACTCGGCTGCCTCAAGGCCGTACGATTCGGCCGCGGGATCATGAGTGTACTCCAACACCCGATGCACGATACCGGCTTTCCGGGCGACAAGAATGGCGGGCGTCACGGTGCTCCAGGTATTGGTGTCAAGTACACAAGAATGGCGCGCGTCACGGTACTCCAGGCGTTGGTGTAGAGTGCACAAGAATGGCGGACGTCACGGTGATCCGGGCGTAAACGTCGAGTGCACCCGGCGTAAGGGTCGAGTGCCAGTGAATGTCGCGATCAGTCCTGTACAGTAAATTGTGTGAGCAAACCATGACACAGCCCGCGCTCGAATCCGCACCTGACGGACCGCCCCGCCGCATCCTGCTTGTGGACGCCGACGCGTTTTTTGTCGCGGTTGCGCGCCAGGAAGATCCGGACGGCGCGGGCAAAGCCACGCTGCTGATCGTTGGTGGACGTCCGGGCTCACGCGGGGTCGTGTGCAGTGCGTCGTACGAATGTCGCGCGTTTGGCGTGAAGAGTGCGATGCCCATTCGCCGTGCGCTACAACTGTGTCCCCAAGCCATGTGTGTGCCGGTGCCACGCGGCGTGTGCTCAACACGCAGCCGCGAGATTCGCGATGTATTGACGAAGTTTGCGCCGATTGTGCAAGCGTCCAGTATCGACGAGTGGTATCTCGACCTGGGCGGAACGGAAGCGCTGTATAACCACGAACCACTCGAGGTCACGGCGCATCGTATTCGGTCCGCGGTGTTTGCGACGACCGGATTGAACGTGTCGATTGGCGGTGGCACATCGCGCCTTGTGGCCAAGATGGCGGTCGAACGCGCGAAGCCAAAACCGGGCAGCCGCGCGAATGGCGTGCGGTGCGTTCCCCCGGGCACCGAAATCGAATTCCTCGCCGACTACAAACTGGCTGACCTGCCAATGGTCGGCCCGCGTTTTGCGCAACGGCTGCAGGACCTGGGACTTCTGTACATTGCCGAAGCGCAGCAGTGGAGCGAACAGGAACTCGAGCGCCGCGTGGGGGAACGCGCGGGCAGTTGGTTGCACCGTCGCGTGCGCGGCATTGACGAAAGTATTGTCACGTCGCGTGATCGACAGAAACAAGTCAGTCGGGAAGAAACGTTCGGGCGCGATTTGCACGACGAGGCGTCGCTGGAAAAACAGTTGTTGCGCCTGGCGGTGCGTGTGTCGAACGACCTGCGCAAACAGGGACTGGCCGCCCGCACCATTACGGTCAAGCTGCGCGATTCCGATTTCAAAACGCGATCGGCGCGGCGTACGCTGTCGAAACCCATCGAATCAGAAAAAGCTGTCGCCCGCGTTTCTCGTGGATTGATGGAGCGCCTGCGCGGATCGCGCCGGGTCGGCGTGCGCTTGCTGGGCATCGCGTTGTCGCATTTTGACGAGGAGGTCGCGGCGCCACAACAACTCGCCTTTTTCGCGGCACCGGTCAAACCCGACGACGATCCGGTTGAGGGCGAACGCGAAAAGGCGCTGACCAAAGCCCTGGATCGGATTCGAGGGCGATATGGCAGCGAGGCCATCCTTCCGGCGCGATTGATCGAAAAGAGCCCGGACACGGGCCCTCGGGTGGAGGAGTAGTATGAAGCGTTGAGGCTGAGAGGATTGGGTACTGGGGTCAGAGTGGTCATTTTGACCACTCTGACCCCAGTACCAAATCCACGCCCGAGTCCAACACTCTGACCCCAGTACCAAATCCACGCCCGGAACCCGCCGCTACCACCAGCCCGCGACTCGCCTTATTTTCCCCACTGTCCGTTTTTCTCCCGTTCCCGGTTTCGTTTTCATGAGCGCCTACAATCCGAACAAGCAGGGCTGGGGTTTTGCCGCCGTCGTCTGCGTCATCACGGCGGGGCTGTTTTTCACAGCGAAAACCATTCACGCCCGCACCTATCGTCACCCGCGCGATCCGATGACGCAGCAGGTGTACCACGAGCGCGATGTCGTGAAACACGAAGCGGCGTCGGGCGAACACGCTGCTCCGGCCGGGGAAGCGCATGAGGCGCCACCAGCCGCCGCGCATGACTCAGGTAAGGCCCCAGAGCCCGCCGCGAAAAAACACTAGCTCGGCCAGCAAGTTTGCACACAAGAAAAAACCCGGCGCTCTCGCGTCGGGTTTTTTATTGCACCAATCTTTTTCTCAGAGGATGCAGCGAATTTACGCGGGGTGTTTGCTGGCGATAACGTCCGCCACCGCAATTCCATCCCCCTGCTTCGCCTTGTACAGCGCCTTGTCGGCTCGCGCAATCCATTCATCCACGTCTTCGGTAGCCTCCAGCTGCGCCAGCCCCATCGACGCACCCACCTGGAATTCCAGCGCCGGATGCGGACTCGGCATCGTCGCGATCTGATCTTTCAACCGGTGCGCGAGTGTCATCGCCACATTCATATCGGTGTTGTTCAGAATCGCCGAGAATTCGTCGCCGCCGTAGCGGCAAATCACGTCGGACTGGCGCAGGAACACCTTCGCCATCGCCTTCGCGACACCGGTAATAAACGCGTCGCCCGATTGATGTCCGTACATATCGTTCACGAACTTCAACTTGTTCAGATCGATCATGATGAGCGTCACCGGCGTGCGGCCCAGTGAGTGCATCTGCATCGCGCGTTGCGCCGTGTTGTCAAACAGTTTGCGGTTGCCTAATCCGGTTAGCGGATCAGTCGTGCTCTCGCGTTTCGCATCCTCAAGCTGACGTCCAAGGCGATCAAGTTTGGTCGCGAGTGAGACGTACTGCAGTTCCTGTTGGTCGCGGCGCGACTGCAACGCTTGCTGAATAGCCTGCACCGCCCCCAGCACTTCCTGTTTGATGTTTCCCGTTTGCATTCGAGAAAGCGCCGTGCGCGCGCGCGTCATCTGCGCTTCGGTCGATACGTCCGTCCGCTGATCGATCTTGACGGCGTTGTGCACCGTTTCGACGCACGACCACAACGCGTCGCGCAGTTCGGACACCGCGGTATCGACATAGCGATTCTCTTCGCGGCGTTGTTCTGAAAACGTGCGCAACACACCGTCCCAATCCCGATCTCGAATACCAACCGCCGACGTGACTTCGGTCGGCGTGATCGGAACGCCCATGGTAGCGTGACGCTGCCAGCGGCCAAACTCGCTGCTGACTTCATTCGCAGGGCGGTCAGGCATATCAAATGCATGCCGTCCAAACGACATCAGCATTCCGCCAATCGTGTCGAGAACGAGTCCTACATCTTCACTAGCCGGTTGCGGCAGCGGGATCACTCCACGCGACGGTGTAACTCCCGGCTTGCGTGGCGCTCCGCCATCCACCGCGACGAGCGTCGGCGCACCGCTGTTGGGCACCGAGGCCCCGGCGCCTGAAGCAGGCTTGCCAGGTGTCGCGCGAAGTTCAGAGGCGAGTTTCTTGAAAAACATGCGTGGGGGAGAGGATACTGTACGTATCGGCAGCGGCCCTGTGCAGCTGGAATCGCAGGCAGCTGATGCCATCCGGCGGCGGCAGCAATCGGAGATGTCACATTTGACGACGCATTCTGCCCGGAGGTCAATAACTCGGTAATGTTGGTGCAATTTTCGGAAAATGCACGGCGGGAGCCCGGGAGCCCGGGAGCCCCCGCCGCGCTGCAAAACCGGCGCTAGAACTCTTCGGCCGAGAACGCCATGATGGGCGCCGAGCCGGATTGAATTGCGGCGAGAAACGTGGCCGCCTCCGGGAGCAAGCGCGCGCAATAGAACCGCGCCGTCTTGATCTTGGCTTCATTGAATCGTTTGTCACCAGTGCCCGCGGCGAGTTTGGAGCTGGCCACCGTTGCCATTTTGAGCCACTGCCAACCCACGGCCACGTACCCCATCAGGTGCAGATAATCCGTTGCCGCGGCTCCCGCTTCGTCGGGATTCGCAAAACCACGCTCCGCCAACATCATCGTCGCTTTCTGCAGCTGATACAGCGACGCTGCAACGGGCTTCGCAAACTCGGCGACGGCTTCGTTTTCTACGGCTGCATCAATGTCAGCTTTCACCATCTCGAAGAAGCGACGCACCAGGCGCCCGCCGTGCATGGGAAGCTTGCGACCAACCAGATCAAGCGCTTGTACGGCGTTCGTGCCTTCGTAGATCTGCGCGATACGCGCATCACGCACGTATTGCTCAACACCGTATTCGCGAATGTATCCGTGTCCGCCCAACGTCTGCATCGCGATGTTGGTTGCGTCGTACCCCTTGTCGGTGAGAAACGCCTTGATCACTGGCGTCATCAGCGCGACGAGATCTTCGGCTTCTTCTTTCCTGGCGGCATCGGGCGAGTGCAACTCGATGTCAATCAGAATGCCCACCCAGTACGCGAGTGAACGCATGCCTTCGTTGAAGGCCTTCACGCGCAGCAGCCCTTTGCGCACATCGGGATGCACCAGAATGGGATCAGCGATTCCACCCGGATTTTTCGCGCCGGTCAACGCACGACCCTGCAAGCGATCCTTGGCATACGCCAACGCGTTCTGATAGGCGACTTCGCCCAATCCCAATCCCTGCATTCCCACCGCGAGGCGCGCACCATTCATCATCGTGAACATCGCACGCATACCCTTGTGTTCTTCACCCACCAACCAACCCGTCGCGTTATCAAAGTTCAATACGCAGGTCGCCGAACCCTTGATGCCCATCTTGTGTTCGATTGATCCGCACACAACGCCGTTCTTTGTGCCGGGTTTCCCTTCATCCGTTGGGAGATACTTGGGCACGAGAAACATGCTGATGCCTTTCGTGCCGGCTGGTGCATCCGGCAATTTCGCGAGCACCAGATGCACAATGTTTTCGGTCAGATCCTGCTCACCCGCCGAGATGAAAATCTTCGTGCCGGTGATCGCGTACGCACCATCGCCCGCCGGAACCGCTTTCGTTGTGAGAATTCCGAGATCAGTGCCAGCTTGCGCTTCGGTAAGACACATCGTTCCGGTCCACGTGCCATCCACAAGTTTCGGAAGAAAACGCTGCTTCAGTTCTTCGGAGCCATGACTAAGCAGTGCACTGCAGGCGCCGTGCGACAATCCGGGATACATGCTGAATGACAAGTTCGAGGAGCACAACATTTCTTCGAACACAAAACGGACTGCTTCGGGTAAGCCTTGTCCACCAAACGCGACCGGTGATGCAATGCCGGTCCATCCACCTTGCCGATACTGCGCGTACGCTTCCTTGAATCCCGATGGCGTGAAGACCTGGCCGTTTTCGTAGCGACAGCCTTCCGCGTCGCCACTTTGGTTGAGCGGAAACAGCAGCGCTTCGCACACTGTTGCCGCTTCGGTCAACACCGCATCAATCACATCGGGAGTCGCTTCCTCGAATCCCGGCAACTCGGCCAACTGCGCCACGTTGTGCACGTCGTGGAACAGGAAACGAATGTCATCCAAAGGGGCGCGATACGACGGCATAAACGACCTCGAGAGGAATGAAACGACCGCAGTGGAACGGCGGCGGGAGCCCGTGGGAAAGGTGCCGCTGGATGCCCGCCTGGACAAGGAGCAATATACGACGGTAGCGTCATGTTTCGATATCCCCCGCGCTCCGCTAGCTTGCGGGGATCCCCCCGCCTGATTGGAGCCCGGTATGAAGCAGTTTTTTGCGGCGTTAGCCGCAAATCTTGTAACCATCGCGATCGTCGCTGTTGGCATGATTCTTCTGGTGATCGGCCTCATCGCTTCGGCCGCCGGATCCCGCGGTGCACCAACGGTTCGTGACGGTTCCATACTGGTGTTGAATCTCGAGAGCGCTTTGTCCGATGCGCCGGCCAACTTCCAGCCGAAGTCCGCACTGGAGGGGCTGCTGGAATCGGGTAGCGGCGGGAGACTGCCTCTGCGATCGGCGATCAAGGCGATCGGAGCAGCGGCCAACGACGACCATATCAGCGGCATCCTGATTCGTGGCAACGTGACGGCCGATGGCTACAGCTCAGGTTACGCCGCACTCAAGGAACTGCGCGAAGCGCTCATCGCGTTTCACGCACAGTCAAAAAAACCGGTCCACGCGTATCTCGTGAACGCGCTCACCAAGGACTACTACCTGGCTTCGGCTGCCTCAACCATCACGCTTGATCCCTTTGGGTCGTTGATGATTCCTGGACTGGCATCGGAAGAAATATTTCTGGCCGGTTTTCTGGAGAAGTACGGCATTGGGATTCAGGTCAGCAAAGTTGGCAAATACAAATCGGCGGTCGAGCCCTACATCCGGAAGGAGATGAGTCCGGAGAATCGCCAACAGGTGAAGGGGTATCTGGGCGATTTGTGGAGCGAGGTCAAACGCGGAATTTCCGCCACGAGAAACATCGACACCGTTGCGTTTCAGCAGCTCGTTGATCGCGAAGGCATTCTGCAGCCGGAAGTCGCGAGAGCCGCGGGTTTGATTGATCGCGTCGCGTATTTCGACGTGGTGCTGGCCGATCTGCAAGCGCTTTCGAAGTCCAGCGCCAGCAAGGAGGTCATGACGAGCAAGGAAACGGCGAAAGCCCTGGCTGAAACAGCCACCGTCGCAGCTGCGGTGCCGACTAAATCGGACAGCTCCACCGCGATCGGCACGAAAACAGATAGCTCGAAGGCTGTGACAAAGAAAAGTTCTGCCGACATGCCAACATCGCTTTCGGAACTGCTGCCATCCCTGCCACAAATTGACCTTACTGCGTACGCACCAATCGCGGCGGCGCGTGCGCAAACGATCGGCGTCAAGCAGTCCGTCGCGATTGTGTACGCTGAAGGTGATATTGTCGACGGCGAAGGTGGTCCAGACATGATTGGTGGTAACGCGTTGGCGCGCGAACTGCGCAAGGTGCGCGCCGACAACGACATTGGTGCCGTGGTGTTGCGCGTGAACAGCCCCGGCGGCAGTGCGATCGCGTCAGAAACGATTCAACGCGAGCTGGCGCTCATCAAACAAGAAAAACCGGTCGTTGTGTCGATGGGTACGGTCGCCGCATCGGGTGGGTACTGGATCACGACCGCGGCCACGCGTGTGTTTGCGGAGCCAAATACGATTACGGGATCGATTGGTGTATTCAGCCTGATTCCCAATGTCAAAACAATTGCATCCCAACACGGGATCACGTTTGACACCGTCAAGACTGGCAAATACGCCGACCTGTACACGTTGATGCGTCCGCGTACGCCGGACGAGATGGCAATTCTGCAGCGCAGCACTGACGCGATTTACAACGCGTTCATTGATCGCGTGGCGAATGCTCGGCACCTGAGTACGGATAGCGTGCGCGTGATTGCCGAAGGACGTGTGTGGTCGGGCGAAGACGCTGTGCAGATCGGTTTAGTCGATTCACTCGGTAACCTCGACGCGGCGATCAAGAGTGCAGCGGCGCTGGCACGCATGGTCGGCGACTACGGCATTCGCGAGCTCCCGCGCGGCAAGAGCGCAACCGAAACGTTGATGGAGATGTTTGACCGGAAAGCACCACCGGTTGCTTCAATCGCTTCAACCGGACTTTTAGCAGGACGTGATCCCGTGCGCAGTATGGCGCGCGAGATGTTGCATGAACTGGACGCACTATTGACGTATAACGATCCGCGCAACGTCTATGCGCGTATGCCGTACCTCTTGCGTATTCGATAACTGGACTGGGTCGGACACAATCGCCAATGTGCCATAGTACCGCGTGACTGAACCAAACAGCAACCGACTAACTGCCTTTGGACTTTACGGACACATCGGACTTTTCGGACTTTGAACAGCAACTGCGTTGTTTGAAAAGAAAAATGTTGTAGTCCGTAAAGTCCGTAAAAAGTCAGTAAAGTCCAAAGGCAGTTAATCGGTTGCAGTTATCTTGTCCCGCACACAGACACTGGCATCCATTCGCCAAAACCAGTCCGCCACAGTTAAGTGCATTAGATTGGGAGACGCCCCCGAGCCTCCACTTCCTCAGTCCTGATTTGTGTTCACACCAAGTAAAAACCTGCGCCTTACAGTGGCGCTGTTGATCTCTGCGATAAACTTGTCAGCGTCGTCGTCCGGTGCAGCGCAGGATACGTCCAAAGTCGCGCCCAAGCCTGCCACGACGACTTTACCAGGCAAGACGTCGCCCAGTCCGAAAAAATCCGCTCCAGTCAGGAAGTCCAAGCCGACAACGGTAGCAGAGGGTGCGACATCTGCCGGCGCGCGCGCCCTCGAAGGCAAGCCAACTCCGGTGTGGCCGGTGGTTGCACCGGCACCGCTTCCAGGCAGCATTCTCCCGGGCAAACGGATTGTCGCGTACTACGGCAATCCCCTCTCCAAACGGATGGGAGCCCTTGGAGAATATCCGAAGGACGAAATGTTGGCAAAACTCGCGCAGGAAGTTGCCGCCTGGAAACGCGCCGACCCCGCAACACCGGTGCAACCCGCGCTGCATTTAATCGCCGTCGTTGCGCAAGGTGATAGCGGCCGCGACGGAAAATTCCGGTTGCGGATGACCGACTCACTCATTGAGCGCACGTATCGCTGGGCGCAGGAAAAGAACGCCATCATGTTTCTGGATGTGCAGGTCGCGAAGAGCACGATTCAGGACGAATTGCCGCGGCTTGACCGATACATGGCGCGTCCCGATGTGCACTTCGGTATGGACCCGGAATTCTCCATGAAAGACGGCTCGAAACCCGGCAAGAAAATTGGTACCTACGACGCCGCCGACGTGAATTGGGTCATTGATCATCTCGCAAAGATTGTCACCGACAATAAACTGCCGCCGAAGGTGTTGGTGATCCATCGCTTCACGCGAAAGATGTTGACCAATGCCGACAAGATCAAACTCGATCCGCGCGTGCAGGTTGTGATCCACATGGATGGATGGGGACCACACAGCCTGAAGCGCGATTCGTACGCAGCGTACGTGTACGCCGAGCCCGTTCAGTTCACTGGATTCAAACTGTTTTACAAAAACGATTTGAAAAAGGGCGGTCCGTTGATGACGCCAACGCAGCTGCTCGGGCTGACACCAAAGCCGCTTTACATTCAGTATCAGTAACGCACACCGCTAACGGCTTTCACGCGGAGGGCGCGGAGCGGAGCACTTGTGACCGCGCCTTGCGCGTGAGGGGAGGCGCGGAGAACTGCAACAACGAACTGCAACAACGAACTGCAACAACGAACTGCAACAACGAACTGCAACAACGAACTGCAACAACGAACTGCAACAACGAACTGCCGGGACGCTGAGAAAACGGAGAATGCTGAGAAAAGCTGAGACTCAACGCGAGTTCGCGCTCCAAGAAACAATCAGAAATCGTCATTTTTCTCATTTTCCTTTTTCATTTTTGCTGTTGTTGTTCTCAGCCTTTCTCAGCACTCTCAGTTTTCTCGGCGTCCCGGCAGTTGCCGTTGGCGAAGGCACCGTACTTGAATCGCATCAGTGCTGCGCCCTCCACGGCGTAATTCCCGCGCGGAGCCCGACAAACACGCGTTGCCCCACACCGGGCTCGAAGTACCGGCTCCGCGTCGCGTTGATCACCACAGCGCTCGCATAGGTACGATCGAACACATTATCAACGCCAAATGTTGGCTCAACGGCCCAGCGCGTGTTCGCCGGCGCGCGCCCCGCACGAATACCGAGTGTGGTCCAGCTGGCTGCAAACACCGACGAAGCATCATTCGCACTCACGCGCGACGCGGTGCTCGCATCACTCGTGACGTACCATCCGTGTGAACGCAGCGTGAGGTACGCCTGCCCCTGATGCGTGGGCACGCCGGGAATCGGATTGCCAGCGTAGTTCGCAGTTCCCACCGAGTACGTCACGAAGTTGAACTTCGAGAGCGTGTACGCAGCGCCGGCTTCGCCCCACCGCCCCACGAACGCAAGATTTGCTTCGAGCCCGCGACGACGCGTGCGCCCCGCATTACGAAACGCGCGACGGCCAGCTGCGCCTGGCACATCAAACCCAACGAGTTCATCGCGGGCACTCGCGCCAAAGAGTGCGGCATCAACACGCACGTGCGCGCCGAGAATGCCGGTCATTCCAACTTCCAGCGTGCGCGTGCGCTGCGGCGCGAGATCCTGATTCAAACCGAGCTTGCCATCGGGCTGATTCGTCAACTCCGTGATGGTTGGTGTTTCAAACGCACTTGCAACGTTCGCGTACAGCGAGAACAGCGGCTTCACGCGCCACACGAGTCCCGCCATCGGGCTCAAGGCGTTGAGCGCGCGATCACCGGAATCATCGCCGTTGGTTGCCGACGTAAAGTGATCCGTGAGTTTGAAACGCACGCGATCATACCGCAGCGACACGCTGCCCAGGAGTTTGCGCGGCACTTCCAGTTCGTAGCGCACGTACGCGCCTTGACCGTCGATAGCCTCGCCCTGGTTCAATCGAACCGCGCCCCGCTCTTGTCCGGTCGCGGGACACCGCGTGGTTGCGGGAGCGGTCACGGCCAAGTCCGAACAGTTTTCGAAATTGAAGCGATCGTCTTTTTGCGTTTGTGCATCAACACCCGCAGTCATACGGAACGGGAAGCCACCAAGAGTCGTTTGCGCGCCCGCACGCAGTGAACCGCCGTACGTTTTGCGATCAACTGCAACGATCGCAAATGGCAACGGGTTGTCCAGCGTGCGCGAACCCATGAACAACGAACCACTGATTTCCGACGCGCCCCGGCCGCGCGTTGCGAGCAGTGCAAGCTGCGACTGCTCAACGGCCTTGCGTGAATGTTTCGTGATGTTGAGCGAATCGGACAGCCGAGCGTTCTTCGCCAGCTCGACCACGGTCAACGCACCGGGATTTTCAGAAATCGGCGCATCGTACGACACACCCTGCACTTCAAGTCGCGTGTCCTTCACGGTGCCCAAGACCCGTCCAAACACACTCGTGGCCTGCTGCCGCGAATATTCGCGCGGGCCGTCACCTTTGGTGCGTGTAGCACTTATCAGGTATCCACTTTCACCGAGCGGCCCGACTTTCACTGGACCCGACCCCGACGCGGCCAATGATGCACGCCTCACATTGCCACCATCCCATCCGCGTGCCGTTAACGCAAATGGCGAAGCGTCGGGCGCGCGAGAGCGTATCGAAACCACACCACCCGCCGCGTTTCCGTACAATGACGCCGCCGTTCCACGAATGGCTTCGACCGTGCCGGCACTTTCCAGATCCATCCAGTCGATAGGTGTTTGACCATCGGGCAGCGTCAGTGGAATTCCGTCGCGCATCACGCGCACGCCGCGCACCCCAAATGCGGAACGCGCGCCAAATCCGCGCACGGCCAGTCGTGTGTCCTGCGACGGATTGTTGCGCTCGGACACCTGGATGCCCGGAATACCGAAGACAAACTCCCCCAGCGAGGCGCGTCGCAGCCCCGGATGCAGCGAGTCCGGCGTCACACGCGCAAGCGAGAACGGCAATTCAAGCGCCGATCGCGTCGCGTCTCGCGTGACACTCACTGAAATGGGACGAAGCGGCTGCGCGCGGCTGCTGTCCGCCGTCTGCGCCGAAGCCTGCACCGCGGAGCACGAAATCGCTGCGCAGTAAAGTGCCGCGCTTCCCAACAGCGCGCGCCACATGGTCACGGGGTTTGTCATGGCCGCGATTTAACGCCGAGCGGTGGCGTATGCAAATTGTCACGGGAAAAATTCGGCAGTCCTCAACCGAAGGCGCCGGTTTTTGACCGCAGTGCGTCCGGTGAGCAATATTAGGCAACATGAACTCCGGTCGATGAGCGCCCGCCGCCCCAATAACCGAACTTCGGAGTGACTCCACTCGAAGTGATTGGTGCGCTCGTGATTGGCGCGGCCTTGGGGCTGCTGGGTGGCGGCGGCTCAATTCTCATCGTGCCCGTGTTCGTGTACGCGGCCCATCTCGACCCGAAAGTGGCAGTCGCCGCATCACTGCCCGTCGTAGCGATTACGAGCGCGTCCGCCGCCTTGGTGCATTGGCGTCAAGGCAACGTGCAAGTGCGAACCGCACTCATTTATGGCGCCACTGCGGCCGTCGGTTCGTTTGCCGGCGCACGTCTGGGTACGATGATTTCCGGTGCAACTCAGTTGACGCTGCTGGCCGTCGTGATGCTGGCAGCCGCGTATCGGATGGCAGTCGGCAGCAATCCGCAACGTGAAGCCGCAGCCGAGGGAAAACCAATATCTTTTGCCACCCTGCTCCCTGTGGCGCTGCTGGTTGGCGTATTAACCGGAATCGTGGGTGTTGGCGGAGGTTTCCTCATTGTCCCCACACTCGTGATTATCTGCAATTTGCCCATGCGAGAAGCTGTGGGAACGTCGCTCATGGTGATCGCGATGAACGCCACCTCGGGAACCGCCGGCTACGCTGGACAGGTTCCGGTACCGTGGAACATCGTACTGGTGTTCTCAGCCGTGGCCGTCGTTGGATCTCTCCTCGCGAGTCGTTTCAGCGCGCGCCTGCCTCAGACTGCGTTGCGAAAGGGCTTCGGTGTAGTGCTGGTCGGTTTGTCGATACTCATTCTGGTGCAGAACCGGCAGGTCTTTGCGAGCTGGCTGTCCTCCTAATTTTCCAATCAGGATACGCGCGTGTTCTTCAAACAGTTTTACGATACGCCCCTCGCACAAGCGAGTTACATGGTGGGATGTCAGGCCACTGGCGAAGCCATCGTCATCGATCCGTCGCGCGATGTTGCACCGTATGTTCGCACGGCCGAGCGGGAAGGCTTGCGCATTGTCAACGTGACCGAAACGCACATTCACGCAGACTTCGTCTCGGGCTCGCGCGAACTTTCGGCACTGACGGGCGCGCGTATGCTCCTGTCGGCCGAGGGCGGTCAGGATTGGCAATACGCCTTCGCGGCCGCCGAGAATGCGCAATTGCTGCACGATGGCGACGTGTTCATGATCGGCAACATCAAGTTTGAGGTGATGCATACGCCGGGACACACGCCCGAACATTTGTCATTCGTGGTGACGGATACCCCCGCGGCGGCCGGCGCGATGGGGATTTTTACAGGCGACTTTGTGTTTGTGGGCGACGTTGGCCGCCCCGATTTGCTGGAGAAGGCGGCGCACGTAGCAGGCACCATGGAGTCCAGTGCGCGCACACTGTACGCAGCGCTGCAACGGTTTCGTGCGCTGCCCGATCACCTGCAAGTGTGGCCCGGACATGGCGCGGGATCGGCGTGTGGCAAAGCGCTGGGCGCCGTCCCATTCAGTACGGTTGGCTACGAGAAACTGGCCAACTGGGGATTGAACGCTGTCAGTGAACAGGCGTTTGTTGACGAAGTGTTAAGTGGACAACCAGATCCGCCAAAGTATTTCGCGCGCATGAAACACGTGAACCGCGAAGGGCCGCGGTTGTTACGGGGCTTGGCAACCCCTCCCAAACTTCCGTCGTCTTCGATTCACGCACTCCTGCAATCGGGTGCAACGGTCATCGACACACGTCCGGCTGCGACGTACGCCGAGTCGCATGTGCCAGGCACGCTCAATATTCCGTACAACAAGAGTTTCTCGACGTGGGCCGGTTGGCTGGTGCCGGGTGAGACCGAGATTACGCTCATCGTGAACGCAGCTGAGCGCGAGATAACCCCCGATGTGTTATCCCACGCCGTCCGCGATATCGCGATGGTCGGACTTGATCGCGTAACGGGCTGGATGGATCAGGCCGTATTGCACGCGTGGACCGAAGCCGGACACGCGCTTACGAACGTGAAACAAATTTCGTCGCACGACCTGGCGGCACAATTCGCGCGCAACGAATTGCGTCTGGCCTCCGGAGGCGCAATGCTGATCGACGTACGCAACGACGAAGAATGGTCTCACGGTCATCTCGTTGGCGCCCAACACCTCCCGCTGGGGCATCTGCTGGGCAGTATTCGCGCGAGTCGAGACATCCCGTTGATCGTGCAATGCCAGGCAGGTGCGCGCTCCGCGATTGCGGCGAGTTTGTTACAGCGCGCTGGATTCAGCAACGTGACAAACCTGATAGGCGGGTACAACGCTTGGGTGGAAAACGGACAACCGGTGGAGCACGCGTGAGAGCTCCACCGGTTGGGCCGTGTTTCATTCGCGACTTAACGCTACCGCAATCCTTCTGATACGATTGCTTCACCTGGCCGCCACGTTCGTTTCATGCGGCCGTCACGAATGATTCACGTTGTCATCACGATGAGTTCATAACAGGGCCGTACCGTGGAGGTGAAGACGATGCGTGTTGTCTCACCTGCTTCGGAGGCCCTATGTCATTACATCTCATCGAATCCACGAACTTGCCCGCGCGGACATCTCGCAAACGTATGGGTGCTACCGCCAGCATTATCGTGCATGCAGCGCTTGTTGTTGGCGCGTTTACCGCAGCGTCGGCCGCGCCAGTCGTGAATGAGAGGCGCGTCGACACCGAGATTGTTTACGTCGCGCCCGAGGCACCGAAGGCTCCGGCTCGCACTGCCGCGAGTTCGGCCAACCAGGCATCACACTCGACAGCGTCTGCACCGCAACTACCGCTGCCAATCATGCCCGATCTCATCACTATTCCGGATGAGATCCCGCCAGTAGCTCCAGAGCCCAGCTACATGATCGAAATAGGTTCGTCGCGCGACTTTGCGCGGCGGAGTTCTGGCGCGGGAACGGGAATTGGCGGCGAATCAGGCAGCAGCACGGCGCCAACCGGCGGCGTCATGAGCGATTTGCAAGTTGACCGTCAGGTCTCGATTCTGTCGGGCTATCGCACGCCGCGATATCCCGAAGCGCTGCGCGCTGCCGGCGTCGAAGAAACCCTCAACGCGTCGTTTGTGGTGGACACGTTGGGGCGCGTTGAGTCGGGTTCGCTGGAGATTCCCGATGCGATGCACGCGCCTTTCGTCGGCGCCGTGCGTGAGGCGCTAGCGAACGCGCGTTTTCGTCCGGCGGAGTCGCAGGGACGTCATGTGCGGCAACGTGTCGTGCAGGCGTTCGTGTTTTCGTTGCAGCGGGAGTGAGTGCGGTTTCTGCGGCGCCTGTGCGAGGGTACGGTGAAGTATTTTTTCACGCGGAGGCGCGAAGGCGCGGAGAACTGACCGCCTGAAGACGGAAACCCACGTTGTTCAAACTTTGATTTTGATGATAACAACTCCAGACGGCGAGAACGTTCGCGCGGTTTCCAAAAAAGAAAACTCGAACGCCCGACTCCGTAGGCTCCACCCGCGCGCAGTTCTCCGCGTCTCCGCGTCCCCGCGTCTCCGCGTGAAAAGCAGTTACCAAACGCTGCAAATCACGCGGAGGTCGCAACCAACAACCGAAGCTACGGCGTAATCTTCGTCGGCGCCGCGCCCTTCGGCCAGATGTTGTCGGCCCGATTGATATCGAGCAACCGTCGCTCCGGATCGAGCTCAAGCTTCGCGAGCTTCTTGCCGGGGAACGCGTATTGCCGCACGTAGAACACACTGTTAGTGCTCCACACCTCGGCGGGATACACGAAGTTCTCCGTGGTGCCATCGGTAAACGTGAATCGCGCACGAATGGGCAGCACCCCGCGCTCGCGGTTGCCGTACTGCACCGCAACTTTCAGCGTATCACCAACCGTGGTGGTTGCGACGGTATCAATCGACTGATTGAAGCGCGCATTCTCGACGAACCACTCGCGCCAGAACCAATCAAGACGACGACCGGACGCATCTTCCATCGTGCGGAAAAAATCGGTTGGGGTTGGATGCTTGAACGCCCAGCGCGCGATGTACGTGCGAAACGCGTCATCAAACGCTTCGTGACCCAGGATTTCTTCGCGCAGCAATTGCAAACCCACGCCTGGCTTCACGTACGCCGACAGCCCGAGCATGCGCGGATCGATACGGTCGGGACCAATGTTGACCGGCTTGTCGATGCCGCGCACCATGTAGGCTTCCACCTGCGCGCGATCAACCGCGGCCCGCGCCATTTCATCACCCTTCTCGGGATAACGACGTGCTTCAGAAAACAGATTGATGAACGTGTTGAAACCCTCGTCCTGCCACATGTACATGCGTTCGTTGCTGCCGACAATCATCGGGAACCACATGTGTCCGATTTCGTGCGTCACAACGTTGTACAGGTCGTATTTGTCGCTGCTTTTGTTTTCCATCGCGATCATCGGGTATTCCATGCCGCTGATAGGGCCCTCAACCGCGGAGATGTGCGGCCACGGGTACGGGAACCAACGCTCCGAGTATTCCTGAATTGACATGCGTGACTGATCGGCCGCGTCGTGCCAGTTCACTGCAGCGGACGGACGGTAGTACGCCATCGCCAGTGAACCTTTGTAACTCGACGCATCCCACTGATAATCTGGCGAGGCGGCCCACACGGCGTCACGGACATTCTTCGCCGCAAATTTCCACGTCAACATGCCGGTTTTTTTGGTGCGCGCGGCGCCCGAAGTGAGCTCGGCTTCGGTAATGATGCGAATCACCGTGTCTGACCTGGCTGCTTTCGCTAACCGCGCCACCTGTACGGCCGGCAACACTTCGGCGGCGTTCATCAACGCACCCGTGGCCGCGACGATGTAACCAGCGGGCACCGTGACCGACAGGTTGTAGTCGCCGTAATCGAGATAAAATTCGCCCTGGCCCAGATAGGGTTCGGTGTTCCAGCCGCGCACGTCGTCGTACACGTTTACGCGCGGATACCACTGCGCGAGTTCATACAGCGAACCTTCGCGTCCCATGCGATCCGCACCGTGTTCCGGAATCAGAAAGTGCCACGCCATATCCAGCGTCGCGCTTTTTCCGGGAGCCAGAGGTTCGGCCAGATCAACACGCGTCACGGTCTCATTATTGCGCGATGTCAGTTTCACACGTTTGGGTGACGCCACAGTACCGACCAATTGCTCCAGCCGTTCAAACACATCGCCGCCTTCAAATCCGCGTGCGCCAAAGCGCGAGTCCTGCGGAAAGATGAACGAGTTGAGCGAATTGTTCTTGAACGCGTTCTGCTCGGTCTGCAACCAGATGTAGCGCAGCGTGTCGGGCGAGTTGTTCGTGTACTTGAGGACGAGTTGTCCGTTCAGGGTGTGCGTGGCCGTGTCGAGCGTCGCATTCAGCGTGTAGTCGGCGCGATTCTGCCAGTAGTGCGAACCCGGCGCGCCACTGCCGGCGCGAAACAAGTTCGCGGCCGGGAACATCATTGGCGCGAAGATGGAGGTGTCGGCCACCGAACGTTGCGGGGCAACCGCCTGCGGCGCGCCTTGCGCGAAGACCGTCAGGAGCGGCGCGGAAACAGCCACCAGCGCACCAGTGAGCACGCACGAAAACGTGAATAGAGAGTTTCGTGGTAACGAGCGGGCAACCCGCGTGGACTGCAGCGTGAAACGCATATCGGAAAGGTTGAGTGAACGAACTTCGCCGGCGCGCGTGGGACCCCTCGCGCCGATAGTGGGGCGTCGGCCGAAATATGCCTCCAAAAGCGCCAGTCTGCGCTCCAGCAGTTTGAGCGGGTTGTCGTACTACCCTACGGCGTGTCTGGGGTCGCGGGTACGAAGGTTGTCGTCGTTGAGATCGTGATTGTGATGGTGGAGGGGGCCAATGCCGCGTTTCGCGCGCACACACTGCATAAACCGCGGGTTTACCCAAAACCCTATGCCGCGCAAGCGGCCATATTAGGATACCCATCGCATTCGGCACCCTGTTTGACCTGCCATTGCACTTCCCTGCCTGGCGACCGTGCAATTGTATGAAGCCCTGGGCAGTTCCGCACACGACGGTGAATCCGCGCGCACACCTGCCCGCTTCCACCCTACTACAGCCCCCATCGATGTTTCACGCCACTCCGGTGTTCCCCCGCGGGTTTCGCTGCGCCAGCCGCAACGTGGGCCTCAAGCCGACCGCCAAAGACCTGACGCTGTTTGCCAGTGACGTCGACGCCGCCGCTGCTGCAGTGTTTACGCGTAATCACTTTCCGGGCGCGCCTGTTGTACTCGGACGCGAGACAATCCAGGGCGGAGTGCTGCGCGCGATTGTAGCGAACAGCAAGGTCAGCAACGTTGCCACTGGTTTGCGCGGTATCGAACACGCGAAACGCATGGCCGCGGCAGCCGCGAAGGAGTTGGGCACATCAGCCAATCGCGTGCTGGTCAGTTCAACGGGCGTGATTGGCGTGCCGCTGCCCATTGAAAAGATCGAAACCGGCATCGTTGGCATGGCGAGCGAGCTGCAGGAAAACCCAATGCTGGGCGCCGAAGGTATCATGACCACCGACACGTTTCCGAAAGCAATGTCCGCAAGCGTTGGCGACAGCGGTGCAACGATTACGTGGGTGGCGAAAGGTTCGGGCATGATTGAGCCGAACATGGCCACGATGCTCGCCTACATCTTCACCGACGCAACGTTTGATGCAGCAACACTTGATCGGTTGCTCAAGATGGCCGTGAGCAACTCGTTCAACATGTTGTCGGTGGACAGCGATACGAGTACTTCCGACACCTGCGCGATTCTCTCCAATGGACTGGCCGGGACCGTCGACGAAACGCAGTTCCTGGAAGTGCTGACGGCCGGCTGCATTCGCATGACGGAAACACTTGCACGCGACGGTGAGGGCGCGACACGATTGATTCGTGTGACGGTGCGTGAGGCGATGAGCACCGTCGAAGCACGCACGGTCGCGAAAACGATCGTGAACTCGCCTCTCATCAAAACGATGGTGTACGGTGCCGATCCCAATGTCGGACGCCTGCTGATGGCGGTTGGCAAGTGTTTCGATTGCACGATCGTGCCCTTGAAAACCAACGCATCGATCAACGGATTTCCTGTGGTTGCTGCGGGGCAACGGCTTGAATTCGACGATGCCGTCGTGCGCGAAACACTTGCACGGGACGAAGTGGAGATCGAGATCTGGCTCGGTGTCGGTGCCGGCGAGGCGCGCGCGTTTGGGTGCGATCTGACGGAGGGATATATCAAGGAGAACGCGGCGTATTACTCCTCCTGATACACATGACAATGCCTGACTGCTGCATTCGACTCCAACAACTGCAACTGCAACTGCAACAGCAACTACCACAGCAACTGCAACAGCAACTACCACAGCAACTGCAACAGCAACTACCACAGCAACTACCACAGCAACTACCACAGCAACTGACTAACTGCCTTTGGACTTTACGGACAGTGCCGGACTTTTCGGACTGTTCCGGTTGGAAGTCATGTGAGAAGTGGGAAAGCGAAATTCTATTTTTTGAGTTGCAGCGGCTCGCAACGCGAACTAACCTCCGTAGCGCGTTGCGTTGATCGGATCAATCATTTGTTCCTTCAGGAATTGGAAACCCAGTGCCCGGCACCGTCAGGTCGTTCCCGCACCGAAACTGTCCGAAAAGTCCGGTGTGTCCGTAAAGTCCAAAGGCAGTTAGTCGGTGAACGATGCCCGCTCTCCGCAGATCTGCGCAAACCCGCGCCTGTCCGCAGGAACGCGTTCAAAAAGTCCAAAAGCAGTTGGTCGGTTAACGATGCCCGCATTGCCGCCGACCTGAACGAACCCGCGCCAATCCGTATAAGTCGCCTTCAAAAAGTCGAGTTTACAGGCCGCGCTTCGACAACACACCAATGTCCAGTGCAGACATCCCCGCACCGATCGCGTCGTCCATGCGCTCTGCCAACGCACGCAACATCGGCACAGGCTCACCCTCGGCACTCTCCACCATCAGGCGGACGTCCTTCCGCGCCACGTCGAGTGTAAACGTCGCGTTATAGTCCTCGTTCAACATGCGGAGACCGCGCGCGTTCAGAATGCCGTCGGTGTTGAACTTGCGGAAAACGTCGCCGACAGCCTCGCGTGGCATGTGCATCGCGTCCGCCATATGAAACACGTCGGACAGCGCACCGGCGGTCATCAGCAACATCGCGTTCGCGCACAGCTTGTAACACGCCGCCAACTCGGCACGCTCGCCCAAAAAGTGCACCTCGCCCGTCATCTTCGCGAGTTCGTCTTTCACGCGCTCATATCGTTCGATCGGCCCCGCCACAAACATGATGCCTTTGGCCGCACGAGCAGCGGGTGGACCCATCATGACCGGTGCATGCAGATACTCGATGCCGGCTGCATTCAACGCCGCTGCGCGCGCCGCAGTGCGATCAGGGCGCAGGGTCGTGTGATCAACAATCACGGCGCCAGGTTCGAGCGCTGCACGAATGGCGGTGATAGCGTCGTCAACCGTGTCATCGTCCAGCAGCACGAGGTGCACGCGCTGCGCACCACGCACGGCCTCCGCCGCAGTATCCGCAACGCGCGCGCCCATCGCACCCAGCGCTTCCGCCTTTGAACGCGTGCGATTCCACACGGTGAGATTGCTGCCGCCTCGCGTGAGGAATGCCTCTGCAAATGCGGAGCCCAGTAAGCCGGTGCCGAGGAGTGCGATTGATGTCGTCATTCACGAACGCTAACGGGGGAGACAAATGAGGCCAACCTTTCGGCTGGCCTCATGTCACAACATTTCAGCAGCGTCTGCTACGGGCGCTTGTAACGCTCGAGGAAGATGCTGCGGCCTTCTCGCACGCTCAGGTAAATCGCGCCGTTTGGACCAAAGCCCGCAATCGTGCGTCCCGGCGGAAGTTGAACTCGTTCGACGAGATCCCCAGCGCGATTCACCACATCGTAGTTGAGCGAGACAACTGGCTGCGGCGGGAGCAATGCGTCCAGCCCTGGGCCACGACCACCGCCGACTCCGGCACCCGCTGCGCCGCCTGCGGCACCAGCATCACCACCACGATTACTTCGGCCACCAGCAGCCCCACCGCCCACACCTGCACCGCCCGCACTTACAGTACCAGCACCTGCACCGCCCGCACCTCCGGAGCCGCGATCCCCCCCGGCGCCCCGGTCACCACCGCCACCGGCGCCGCCGCCGAAACCGCCACCAGCGCCGCCGCCGAAACCGCCGCCGCCACGACCGCCACCGGCTCCACCGCGACCGCCACCTGTTGCCGCCGCAATGAAGTCATTGGCCGAGATGGCAGATGTCGCGGGCAGGATCCACATGTTGCCATCCGCGTCCGCATGTGTGGTGCCCTGGCGAATCGGCGGATAAAAATCGGGCAACTTTTCAGCAGCGATTGGTTCAAACGCGATGCGGTTTGCGCCACCCTGCGTCTGTGCTGCCATCGCCTTCGTATACACCTCGGCTGCGGCCTTCAGCGAATCAATAAGTTTGGCCTTCTGGTCGTCAAGCAACGGCTTCCAGTCAAACGGAAGCTTCGCTGACGCACTGTGTTTGCCATCGGGTGTGTACCAGTCGACATGGTAGTCGAGCACGCGAATGACGGCGACTGTTCCGTCGGACAACAATGCCCAGTCGTCCGCTTGCGGCAACGGGTTGATCTTCGTGATCACCCGCGTGCCGCCTTCCGGCGTTGATTGCGTTGCAAATTCGTTCTTCGGCACGCGTACAAACGTCACGGTGTCTGTTTTGCGTGTGTCAAAGTTGGCGCGAAGAATCGGTACAGAGTCTGGCTGGTTGTTCTGACCACCGCGACCGCCCTGGCCACCGGCACCGCCACCAACGCGGCCGCCACCTGGGAAGTCCTCGCCGCCACCGAAGCCGCCGCCAAACGCACCGCCGCCTCCCGCACCGCCGCGACCACCGCCCGCGCCACCACCTGCTGCGCCACCACGGCCACCGGCCGCACCACCCTGGCCGCCTCCCTGTGCGCCACCGGGCGCCCCGCCACGACCACCGGCTGCGCCGCCACCGAAGTTCATGCCACCGCCGCCAAAGCCACCCTGCGCGCGGTAGATCAACCGTCCCTTCGAGTCAAACGCGTTCGTACCCAGGTTGGCTGAAGCAAGCGTGTTGATGTCTTGCGGGCGCGGCACGGACATGATCCGGACCACTTCGCCG
>Ga0335397_10001505_pt1 | contig 31761 bp, 30 predicted proteins | sample MAT04_FD_205740 | JGI IMG/M metagenome (GOLD analysis project Ga0335397, IMG submission 205740) | Freshwater microbial communities from Lake Fryxell liftoff mats and glacier meltwater in Antarctica - MAT-04 (spades assembly) (version 2) ... | reverse complement strand
ACTTGACTCGGTTCGCGACCTTGATTACTTCCCATGCCCCACAGAGCGAAGGTGGCGGAATTGGCAGACGCACTAGCTTGAGGTGCTAGCGGGTAACACCGTAGGGGTTCAAGTCCCCTCCTTCGCACTCCACGACGACCCAAAGGGCTCGCTGCACATCGCAGCGGGCCCTTTGCATATTCTGCCTTTGCATCGTCTTCTCGGGCCGTTGCATTCCACATCAACTCGCGTCGACCCGGGGGGAAGCGCTACCCTTCGGTTCGGTCGGAGGTCTCGTCATGTCCAAGAAGCTCGTCACTCTCGTTGCCGTCGGGGTGCTGGCACTCGTGGTCGGCTCTGCTTGTGGCTCGAACCCTGACAGCGGCTTCGAGGAAGGGTCGAGCGGCGGCGCAAGCTCCTCGGGGACGTCGGGGACTGGAACCTCCGGTGGCGCGAGTGGCGGCCTCGGCACGTCGTCGAGCAGCGGCACGAGCGGGACGACCGGTGGGCTCGGCGCATGCGGAGCCACCACGCAGACCGCCCAGCAGCTCCCCGTCGACCTCCTGGTGATGCTCGACGCGTCGGGCTCGATGATGGAGAAGACAGGCGCGAACGGAACCGGTCCCACGAAGTGGGCTTCCGTGAAGACGGCGCTCAACGGGTTCTTCGCCGATCCGAAGTCGGCCGGCCTCGGCGTCGGTCTCCAGATCTTCCCGATCGAGCACCCCGGCACTCCGGCGACGTGCAGCAGCAACGCCCAGTGCACCGTAGGCGGCGTGAGCCTGGGTCGATGCTTCCTGAAGGCCTGTCATCCGGCCACGGCGACCTCGCCGATCACGAGCTGTGATTCGGCGGCTGACTGTGCCGGCGGTGCCGCCTGCTATCCGCTCGGCGTCTGCAACGGCATCCTCGGCGGCAACAATTGCCTCGTCGGCGACCCGACGTACGGCGCGTGCGGTCTCGGCGGCGGTTCGTGCCAGGCGCTGACGACGGGCTCGTGTGAAGGCAGCGAGTGCGTGGCCGCCGACTACAGTCCGGCGAAGGTGCCGATCTCGGTGCTGCCGGGCAACGCCGCGGCGCTGACCGGCGCGATCAACGCGACGCCCAACCCCCCTCCGAACGCGCTGACGCCGACGTCGGTGGCCGTGACGAGCGGCATCGCGCTCGCCAAGGCGCACGCGACGGCGAACCCGACCCACACGGTCGTGCTCGTTCTCGCGACGGACGGCTTCCCGACGCGCTGCGCTCCACTCGACATCCCCGGCATCGCCGCCATCGCCGCGGGCGGCGTGAGCGGCACCCCCAAGATCAAGACCTTCGTCATCGGCGTGTTCACCGACGCCGCCAAGGCGACGGCGACGGCGAACCTCGATGCGCTCGCCGCCGGCGGCGGCACGAGCAAGGCGCTCATCGTGACGACCGGCGGCAACGTCGCCGCCGACTTCCAGAAGGCGCTCGACACGATCCGCGGCTCCACGCTGCCCTGCGAGTACGCGATCCCGCCGTCCGAGGCGGGCCAGCAGGACTTCGACAAGGTCAACGTCCAGCACACCGACGGCGCCGGCAAGCAGGAGCTCCTCGGCTACAAGGCGAATGCAGCGGCATGTGGGACCGGCCCGGGCTGGTACTACGACATCGACCCCGCGACCGGCGGGACGCCGACCAAGATCATCCTCTGCGGCGCGACCTGCGACGCGGTCAAGGTCGAGAGCGGCGCCGCGAAGGTCGAGATCCTCCTCGGCTGCAAATCGCTCGTGAAGTGACGCGCTCTCCCCGTGAGGTCGATTCTTCGAGTCGACCTTACTTCGAGCGCGACCTCGGCGGGCGAGAGGGCTCTTCCTCACGATGAACGCCCCGCACGGCTCTTACGGTCCGCCGCCTCCTCCGTACGGCCCGAACCCCTACGCGGCCAATCCGTACGCGGCTCCACTGGGTCTGCCGGGGCCCGCCATGACCGCGGGGCCTCCGCTCGCGACGAGGCTCGATGCCGCGCTCTACACGCCAAACCTCGTGGGGCTCGCGACCTTCCTGGCTCGCCGTTCGGCGGCGCGGTCATCATGGCGATCAACGAGCACCGCATCGGCCGCACGGGCGCGGCGGTGAAGACGTTGCTCGCGGGCCTCGTCGGACGGGGCTTCTCTTCACCGTGGCGTCGCTTCTCCCCGCCGGCGTCCCGCGCTTCCCGTTCAGCATCGGGCCGCTGCTGCTCATGGCGGCCATCGCGAGGTCCCGACAGGATGCCTTCGTGCGCCAGCACCATGCGATGGGCGGCAAGCGCGGCTCCGGCTGGGCGGCGGCCGGGATCGGGCTGCTCTCGGCGGTCGTCGTGCTCGTGCCGTTCGTCGTGATCCTCGTTCTCGCCGAGGCCGTCAGCTCCGTCAGCCCCTGAGGGGTGCGCGCGGATTTGCGCAATCGCGAGCCCGTCCCGGGTGCGCGGCGGGACGTTGACTGGCCAGCAACGTGGATCGTCCGGGACCCGGCTCCATGGCAGATCCGCGGGGAATCTCAGCTCTTCCGGGCAGAGAAGGCACCCGCACGGGACGGTACGCGCTTTGCTGTAGGTGCAGGTATGAGCCTGACCCTTCGCGCACTCCCCGTCGTGATGATCGCCTTCGTCGTCGCCGCCTGCGGAGGCACCGACGACGGCGCGCCCGATCCGATGAGCGCCGACGGGACCCGCGGCTCCGGCGGTACCACCGAGGGCCCGAACGGCGTGAAGCTCGGTCCCGACGGGTTGCCCGTCGGTGCGGACGGCAAGCCGCTCGCGCCGAAGCTCGACGGCGTCTACGAGCTCTCGAACTACTTCGACCTGACGTCGACGGGGGTGTTCCCGGACGCGGCGAACGACACGCTGAAGGCGCTCTCGAACTTCAAGGAGCACCCGTCGCAGACGATGGTCGACCTCCTTGCGGCCGCGAACGTGCCGGTCGTTCCGAACGTGCTCAACGCGATCCCCTCGTTCATCCGCGACCAGGTGCTCGGGTACATCGACGAGCACATGATCAAGTCGTTCTACAAGACGGTGCCGTTCGCGAAGAACCTCACCGGTATGCTCGACGACCTCGCGAGCATCACGACGAAGTTCGAGCTCGTCACGACCCTCGAGCTGCCCGTCGGCGACGCCATCGGCGACGCGCAGGCCTCGCACACGTTCGCCGGCGTCGCCTACAACTGGTCGGACAAGCGCAACGTCATCAACGCGCCCGAGGTCCTCAAGTCGCTCGAGAAGCAGAGCGTCAAGGCGAACGCCGTCTCGCTCGAGAAGCGCTCTCCCGAGCTCGAGACGGCGCGCCTCAAGATCGGCGACCACGGGTTCAACGTCCCGATCGGCTCCTTCGCGCTCCTCGCGGCCAACAAGCTGATGAAGGAGAAGTTCGGCGCCGTGGACCTCCGCGATGCTCTCGGCAAGGTCATCGACTGCGCATCGGTCGCCGACGCGGTGTCGAAGCGCTGCATCGACCCGGTCGGTCCCGGCAAGATCTGCGTCGACCACAAGACCGAGATCCAGAACATGTGCAACCTCGGCCTCGACGTGCTCGTCGGCGTCGTCCAGGGACAGATCAAGCGCCTCGACCTGCCGCTCCTCCACATGAAGGACGGGAGCGCACAGATGTGGGACGCGCCCGCCGAGAAGGGCGCGCTCGACGCCACGATCGACCGCATCGACCACGGCTTCTGGACGGCGACCGTCCACGTCGGCAACGCGGACAAGACGATTCTTGCCACGTTCGTCGGCCATCGCACGGGCGACGTCGCCTCGCCCTCACGCTGAGCGCCGGAGCGCGATTCTCGTCCCTCGGACCGCGCTCGGTGATCTAGTCTTCGGTCATGACCAAGTGGGCGTACAAGCGCATCACCTTCGACATCTACGAGATCACGGAGGAAGACTTCGAAGCGAAGCTGAACGAGGCCGGCAAGGAGGGCTGGGAGCTCATCTCCAGCTTCGATCGCGAGCGGGGAGGCAACTCGAAGGAGTGCTTCTTCATCTTCAAGCGCGCCCTCGAGTGAAGCTCGCGCCTGGTTGAGCTCGGCTGCCCAGCGAGACGATGCCGCAGTGGACGGCATCCTAGGCAGAAGGACCCTTGAACAGGTCGGGTACGCTGGGAGGGGTCGGCCGAAACGATGAGCAGCTTGCGGGGGATCCTCGACGTCCGCAAAGGAGAGCGGCGCAACACGTTTGCCGCCTTTGCGACGCTGCTCGCCATCACGACGGGCCACACGCTGCTCGAGACGGCCCGCGACGCGTTCTTCCTGGCAAAGATGCCGGCCTCGCGGCTGCCTTGGATGTACCTCGTGATCGTCACGATCGCGCTGGGCCTGTCGCAGATCAAGGCGGCGCGCGCGGACAGCAAGCTCGGCGTTGCCGGGTCGCTCGTCGTCGCGGCGTGCATCACGACGGTCTTCTGGACGCTCCTCCTGGGCGGGACACCGACGGCCACCGTCCTCTACGCGCTCTACATCTGGACGGGGCTCTTCGGGTCCTGGGCGATGGTGCAGGTGTGGACGCTCCTCGGGCGCGCCCACACGATGACGCAGGCGAAGCGTCTCTACGGCTTCATCGGCGGCGGCGCGGTCCTCGGCGGCGTGCTCGGCGCGGTGCTCGCGCGTCTCTCGAACAGCCTGATGTCGCCTCGTTCGGCCGTGCTGCTCGCCGCGGGTATCTTCGTTCTCGCGGCCATGCCGTGCCTCATCATCGTGCTACCGGCGGACGCCGCAGGGGCGAGACCGCGCGGGCACCGCGACGACGGCGAAGCTCCGAAGAGACCGATGAGCGCGACGATCGGTCTCCTCTGGGAGAACGCGTTCGCCAGGCGCGTTCTCGGCATCGTGCTCGTGTCGACGATCACGGTGACGATCGCCGACTATCTCTTCAAGTCGCAGGTCGCGAGCCAGATCCGGGATACGCGGCTCCTCGGCAACTTCCTCTCGACCTTCTACGCGATCACGAACGCCCTCGCGCTCGTCGCGCAGCTCTTCGTCGCGCCGTGGGTGTTCCGTCGCGCCGGCGTGCAGAAGGCGCTCTTCTTCTTTCCGACCGCGATGCTCGTCGCCGCGTCCGGCGTCCTCGTGTCGGGGGGGCTCCTCGTCGCGTCCGTGGTGTTGAGGGGGCTCGACGGCGCGCTGCGATACTCGCTCCACAAGACGAGCACCGAGCTCCTCCTCGTGCCGGTGCCCGACGGCATCCGCGAGCGCATCAAGCCCGTCGTGGACCTCGTGGGCTCGCGCGGCGGTCAGGCCATCGCCTCCGTGGGCATCCTCGGCCTCGTGGCGCTGGGAGCCGCCGTGCCGATGACGCTCGGCGCGATCGTGCTCGGCCTTGCCGTCCTGTGGGTCTCGCTCGTCTTCGCGATTCGCGCGGCGTATCTCGACGTGTTCCGGGAGACATTGAAGGCGGGCGGGCTCAGCGGAAAGGCGGAGCTGCCCGAGCTCGACCTCGGCGCGCTCGAGACTCTCTTCGCTGGACTGAACAGCAGCCTGGACGTCGAGGTCATTGCCTCCCTCGAGCTCCTCGCCGAGCAGCATCGCGAGCGGCTCATCCCGGCGCTGATCCTCTATCACCCGAGCCGCGACGTCGTGATGCGCGCGCTAGAGATCTTCACCGACATGGGGCGTGTCGACTTCGTGTCGATCGCGGACCGCCTCAACGGTCATCCCGATCGTGAAGTGGCGGCCGCCGCGCTGCGCGCGCGGACCGCGGTCCTCCCGCACAAGGAGCTGCTCCTCGAGCGCCTCGCCGACCAGTGCCCGCAGGTCTCCGTCACGGCGCTCGTCGCGCTCATGGCGCGCGGATGGATCGACGCGGCCGACTCGGAGGCTCGGCTCGCCGAGGCGATGAAGACGAAGTCGTGGCAGACGGCCGCCGAGCTCGCGCGTGCCATCCGCGCGGTCGCCCCGAGGCAGGGGTCGGCCGACTCCGTCGCGGACCGCTTCGACGAGCTGCTCATCGAGCTCGACGAGGTTGCCGGGACGTACCGCGACGCGCCGTGCGGGCTGGGTGAACCGGTGGCGCGTCGGGCCGATCAGGCGCCCGCCAACCTCGCCGAGGGGCCGCCCGACATCCGCGTTCGGCTGGAGGTCGCCCGCGCCATGGCGGTGCGCAAGAGCCCGCGCTTTCTTCCGTCTCTGGTCCGCATGCTCAATCGTCACGAGCTGCGGATGGAAGCGCGCGCGGCGCTGACGACCATCCCCGGCGCGCTCGACGCCCTCGATCAGGCGCTCTCGGCCTCGCAGATGCCGCGAGACATCCGCAGCCATCTGCCTCGCACGATCTGCCTGTTCGAGCCGACCGCGGCGTCGCGCGTCCTTTCGCGCCATCTGCAGAATGCGTACGACGGCCTCGTGCGCTTCAAGGTGATTCGCGGGCTCGTGAAGCTACGCCGGCGCAATCCGGACCTCGACCTCGACCCGACTCCGCTCACGCGCGCCGCGGAGCAGACGCTCGATCATGCCGAGCAGCTGCAGCGCTGGGGCGCGGCGCTGGCAGGAGGCGACGAGGCGTCGCCCGCGTCGATGCGTGCGGGCGTCCCGTTCGACCCACTCCATGCGGCACATCACCTGCTCAGGGACCTCGTGCACGACAAGGAGCTCCACGCGACGCAGAGGGTCTTTCTCCTCCTCGAGCTGATCCACGGCGTGCCCTTCGACGACATCTGGCGTGGGCTGCGTAGCAAGAACCCGAAGTCGCATGCGAGCAGCCTGGAGCTCCTGGAGAACATCGTGAAGCAGCCGCTTCGCGGGCGGCTTCTCGCGCTCGTCGGCGACGGCGGCAGTGCGCCGACTCCGGTTCCGTCCGTCGCGCTCACGTACGAGCAAGCCATCCTCGAGATCCTCGCGCATCGCAGCACGACGATGCGCACGCTCGCCGAGTACCGGGCGGTCGAGCTTGGCATCGACCCGAGCACCGTGCCGCGGGCCGCGCGCGCGGAGACGAACCCGCTGGCCGAGAGCCTCGGCGAGCGCCTGATGGGCAAGGTCCGCGACGTGCTCGCGCCCGAGAGCGGGGAAGGGGGCTCACGTGCGCCAGCTTGAGGTCACCGAGCGCATCCTGCGCCTTCGCTCCGTCCCGACGCTGCGGACGCTACCGGCGAACGACATCGCCCAGCTCGCCGCGTCGCTGCGCACCGTCACGTTCAAGCGGGGCGACATCCTCCTGCGCGAGGACGAGCCGCCGCGCTCGTTCTACTTGCTCACGACCGGGACGGTGACGCTGCGTCGGAAGGGCAAGCGGATCGGTACCGTGCGCGGCCCGGGCGGCGTCGGGTTCCTCGCCTATCTCGCGCGGCAGGCGGGCGGCACTTCGGCGGTCGCCGAGTCGTTTGTCGAGGCCCTCGAGGTGCGGGCTGACGCGATGGACGAGGTCTTCGAGGACCACTTCGCCGTGCTGCTCGGGCACATCCGCTGGGTGGCCGAGCGGCTCGTCGCAGAGAACAAGGTGAACCAGCCCCCTCCGTTCGTGCCGCCCGTCGTGCCGTTCGACAAGCTGATCGGCGAGGGCGAGCTCGGGATCGTCGAGCGCATCTTCCTCCTCCGGCGGATGAACGCGTTCACGACCGCGAACGTCAACTCGCTCTCGACGCTCGCGCGCAAGCTCGTCGAGCTGAGGCTCCCCGCGGGGACGGTGCTGTGGCGCGAGGGCGATCTCGCGGAGCACTCGTACTTCATCGTGAAGGGGATGCTGAGCACGCGGTGGGGCGACGGAAAGTTCGTCCATCACCTCGGGCCCGCGTACGTGGTCGGCGGCGCCGAGTCACTCGTGGGGCTACCCCGCTGGAACGAGCTGACCACGGAGGAGCCCGTCGTCGCGCTCCGCGGGACGCGTGAGGGGCTCATCGATCTGTTCGAGGACGATCACGAGCTCGCGGTGAAGTTCCTCTCGATGCTGGCCACGTTCCTCGTGACGATCTGGGACCGCAAGGCAGAGGAGGGGATCACCTCGGTCGGCGGGCCACAGAGCGAGCCGTCGCTGCCCGCGGCGGCCGTCGCTCCGTAGTTTCCAGCCCTCCAGGCCGTTGTTCCCGCCCGCGTCCCCGCCGTGGTAAGGGGCGCCCCGATGGCCAACTCCGCGCACCCTGCAGAGAACGACCGGCGAGAGCCCGTCTCGACTCGCTTCATGCGAGCGATCTCGCGAGGCATGGGCGAGCGCAAGTCGTTCCATGCGCCGGAGGTCTACGGCCGCGCGGCGATCGGACGGATCGCGCGGGCTCTGCCGCTGTTCGAGCGCGCGTACGCGAACGTGCGCTTCTCCATCCTTCGCCCGAAGCTGCTGAGCGTCATGGATCTGCTGCTACCGGACGAGGGGCGCATCCTCGACATCGGCTGCGGCTTCGGTCTCTTCTCGGCCTACTTCGGGCAGACGCAGCCGGCGCGGCGCATCGTGGGCGTCGATCCGGACGAGCGTCGCATCGCGATGGCACGGCGTGTGAGCCTCAGCCTCGGCCTCGAGAACCAGTTCATCGCGGGCGACGCTCGCGACGTCGCGCTCGAGGGCCAGTTCGCAGGGGCGTACGTGCTCGACGTGATGCACCACATCCCGGCGGCTGATCAGCTCCCGATGCTCGAGCGCCTCCGCGATCTCCTCGCGCCGCGCGGCGTGCTCGTGGTGAAGGACATCACGACCGAGCCGCATCTCGGCCTCAAGTTCACCGAGCTGATGGACCGCGCGATGGTCGGGTGGGACGAGCCTCTCGCGTACCGCCATCACCGCGAGTGGGGCGAGATGCTGACGTCCCTCGGCTTCCACGTGCGCATGGTCCGCGTCCCCGACGTGCTGCCGTATCCGCACGTCGTCATCGCGGCGACGAAGCAGTAGAGCGTTTCTACAAGGAGCCCTTCGTCGAAGGGATTCCTACCGCTCTCGGGTCCACCGCCGCTGCGACCCGCAGCGCCCGCGCGAGGGCCTTGAAGCAGATCTCCGTCATGTGGTGGAGGTTCGTCCCGGCGTGCAGCACGACGTGCAGGTTGCATGCGCAGCCCCGGGCGAAGGCCTCGAAGAAGATCTCCGCGAGCTCCGTGTCCCACGTGCCGAGCTTCGCCTTCGGCATCGCCACCTCCCAGACGAAGAACTGGCGTCCGGAGAGATCGATCGCGCACGTCGCGCGCGCCTCGTCCATCGGGAGGGTGGCCGAGCCGTACCGCGCGATGCCGGCCTTGTCGCCGAGCGCCGTCGCGACCGCCTTGCCGAGGGTGAACGCGACGTCCTCGGTGGTGTGGTGGCCGTCGATCTCGACGTCGCCCTCCGCACGAACCGTGAGGTCCACGAGGCCGTGCTTCGCGATCTGCTCGAGCATGTGCGTCAGGAACGGGATGGGCGTCACGACGTCGGCCGTTCCGCTCCCGTCGAGCCCCACGGACACGTCGACCTTCGTCTCCTTCGTCGTGCGCTGCTCGCGGGCCGTTCTCACGGTGGGCATTCGACCACGCAACGGCCCCCGCCGCCAAAGTTTGAGACGCCCCGACGGATGCTCTATCGTCCTTGCCGTGGCGCAGGATCCCCGCGAAAACCCCGAGCTTCGCGCCGACTCGCGTGGGCCCTCCGGCCCCGCTGTGCCCGCCCCGGGCGAGCGCGTCCGCGGTCGTGACACCCTCGTCGACCTCGACGATCAAGGCGACGGGAAGGTGCGCGCGCTGCTGGAGCAGTACGGGAGGCCGTTCGCCCAGGGCGAGGTCCTCTTCCGCGAGGGTGACCCCGCCTCCGCCGCGTACCTGCTCCAGAGCGGTCGCATCCGCCTGCTGAAGCGTGTGCGGATGGTCGAGCGCAGCCTCTCGGTCCTCCAGGCGGGCGACCTCTTCGGCGAGGGCGCTCTGCTCGACGGCGCCGTCCGGTCCTCCACGGCGGTCGCGCTCAGCGAGGGCGTCGCCCTCGTCCTCGATCGCGCCGCGCTCCGCGAGATCGTCGAGCGCATCCCGTCGCTCTCCGAGCGCATCCTGACGCAGCTCGTTCGGCGCCTCCGCGACGCCGAGGACCAGATCGAGGTCCTCATGCTCCGCGACACCCAGTCCAAGGTCATCAGCGCGCTGCTCAAGATGGCCCGGGCCACCTCCGGCACGGCCGACCTCAGCGTGTCGCCGGTCGAGCTCTCGAGCCGCGTCGGGCTCGACGTCGAGACCGTCAAGCGCGCCGTCCAGCGCCTCCGCGACCAGCAGTACCTACGGATCGTCGGCGAGCGCGTCGAGATCCCCGACCTCGAGGCCCTCCGGCGTCTCTATGGCCTCCTCGGCTCCAAGGAAGAGCTCCGCGGAGAGCGGTAAAATACGACGCGGCGCGTCAGTCGAAGGTGCGCGCGAGGCTTGATGCGGTCAAAAACTGTAGTGGTCGCGCGGACTTGAGCCGTGACTGTTCAGGGTTGACGGCGCTGTCCAGGCCGAATAAACGGTGTACTCCCGAGGTCCATGCGGTCGCGCTCGCCCCAGTTCCGCGCAGCACTCCCCCGCGCACGCTCCACAGCGTCGCGCGGAAGCGGCACGCCTTCGCGGCTGCGACGCTTCCTCGCAGCTGCGGTCCTCGTCTGCGTCGCGCTCGCCGGCTGCACCAACAAGGGCAGCCAGAGCCCGAACGCCCAGAGCACCGAGCGCCAGAGCGAGGCCGAGTACCAGCTCGCCGTCGATCTCTTCGAGAAGGGGAACGTCCGCGCGGCCCTCGACCACACGACGAAGGCGCTCGCCCTGAACGAGGACAACGACAAGGCGCAGTACTTCGGCGCCGTCATCAGCCTCTCGTTCTGTTCGACGAACCGCGGCGTCGCCGCCCCGGACTGCCGCCTCACCGAGGTGGAGCGCTACGCCCGCGCCGCCCTCAAGGCGAACCCGGAGTTCCGCGACGCGAAGAACCTCCTCGGCCAGACCCTCGTGAACGAGAAGCGCTGCAAGGAGGCCATCCAGGTCCTCGAGCCGCTCACGAAGGACCCGGCCTACGTCCACCCGTACTTCGCGTGGGGCAATCTTGGCGACGCCCAGCTGTGTGACGGCCAGGTCGACGCCGCCATCGCCTCGCTGAAGAACGCCGTCGCCGAGCCCCGGTTCTGCGTCGGCCACCACCGTCTCGGCCTCTGTTACGAGAAGAAGCGCGACCTCCCCTCGGCCGAGGCGAGCTTCACGAACGCCGTCACCGCCGACCCGGCCTGCGAGAACCTCCAGGACGCGTGGTGGGGCCGCTGCCGCGTGCGGAAGCAGCTCGGCAACGCCGAGTGGAAGAAGGACTGCGAGAAGTGCCGGGACATCTCCGCGGAAACACCGACCGGAAAGCTTTGCATCCAGACGCTGGGCATCGCCCCCACGGCCCCTGCCGCGACGCCCACCCCGCCCAGCCCCCCCATCACCCCCTCCGCGAGCTCGCCTGCGAGCCCGCCCGCGACCTCACTCGTGAGCTCGCCCAACCAATGAGCCAAGTGCCCATGACGAGGACGACGTGACCATCGAGACGGTCGGAACGACCCTGCGGCACCGTCGCGAGACCAAGCGCATGAGCCTCGCCGAGGTCGCGCGCGTCACGCGCATTCCGCTCACCACCCTCGAGGCGATCGAGCAGGATCACTTCGACGATCTCCCCGGCGAGGTCTTCGTGAAGGGCTTCCTGAAGTCGTACGCGCAGACCGTCGGCCTCGTGCCGGACGACGTCGTCGCCCGCTACTCCGCGAGCCGTCGCATCGGCGCGGCGGACGTGAACCCGCTCCCGGTCGCGTCGCCCGTCCAGGCCGCCCGCGAGGGGCAGAGCCGCCGCTTCGGCGTGGCGATCGCCCTCGTCCTGCTGCTCATCCTCTTCACGCTCGCCCTGTCGATCGTCCTCAAGCCGCGCGGTCGCGACATGCCGCCCGAGCTCTCGCAGCAGTCACCGAGCGGGCACACGCTGTTCGGTTCGAGCCGCTTGGGGTGAAGCGCATCGAGTCCGCAGCGCTGCTCGTGCGCAGCGTCGCCTACGGCGAGGCGGACCTCATCGTGACGTTCTTCACCGAGACGGACGGCAAGCTCTCGGCTGCCGTCCGTGGAGCGCGCCGGTCGACGAAGCGCTTCGGCGGGGCGCTCGAGCCGATCCACGAGCTCTTCGTCTCGCTCGACGACAAAGGCAAGGAGCTCTGCGTCCTCAAGGAGGCACGGATCGTCCGCGCGCGCGAGGGCATCGTCTCCGACCTCGATCTGATGGACGCCGCAGGCCGCGCGCTTCGCTGGGTCCGGCACCTCTGTCCCGCCCGCACACCGGAGCCCTCGGCGTGGGAGTCGCTGCGCGCGCTCCTCGACGTGCTCGACGCGCAGTTTCCTCCGCTGCAGCACCTCGCGGTCTTCGGCCTCGGCCTGGTCGCCGACGTCGGCTACGCGATCGACTTCGAGCGCTGCGTCCGCTGCGGAAGGCCCTGTCCTGAGGGCCGTCCCGCGTTCCTCGACGCGGCCGGCGGCGGGCTCGTCTGCATGACGTGCGGAGGAGCGAGGCGAACGATCAGCGCCGCGCTGCGCACGCTCGCGCTCCGCGCACAGGCACGTGAACCGGGGCTCGTCATGACGCCCGCCCAGGCGAACGAGCTCATCGCGATCCTCGAGGACGCGATGAGCGCGCACGCGGATTTCGATCCGCATTCCGCGAAGTGAAAGGTACGCTCTCCCTCATCGTGACCACGCCGAGCGACGTCGCCTGCTTCGGGGAGCTTCTCTGGGACTTCTTCGAGGGCGATGCCAAGCCCGAAAAGGACGCGCCCGCCCGCACGTATCGCCGTGAGCTCGGCGGCGCCTCCGCCAACGTCGCGACGATCCTCTCGCGCCTCGGCGTGAAGGTCTCGGCGATCGGCGGCGTCGGCGACGACAAGTTCGGCGACGCGCTGAAGGCGCTTCTCGAGGCCGACGGCGTCGACGTCACGGGCATCGCGCGCATCAAGGGCGTGCGCACGGGCCTCACGTTCGTCGCGCGGGACGCGACCGGCGAGCCGACGTTCGTGCCCTACCGGAAGGGGAACGCCGACCTCTCGTTCGACGAGGCCCAAGTCACCGCGGGCATGTCGAAGGTGAAGTACGCGGTCGTCTGCTCGACCAGCATGCTCCCGTCGCTCCGTGGCGCGACGACCAAGTTCCTGAATGCGCTCGACAAGGCCAAGGGCACGCTGATCGTCGACCTCAACATGCGCGCGCATCTCTGGGACGACGTCGACCAGATGAAGGCCGCCACCGCGGAGCTCGCGTCGCGCGCCGCCGTCGTGAAGGGCTCCGAGAAGGACCTCGGCGCGCTCGCCGGCAAGCGCGGCATGACCTGGCTCGAGGACAACGCCAAGGGCAAGACCTGGGTGCTCACGCGTGGCGAGAACGGCGCCGCCTGCGTCGGGCCGCACGGGCAGGTGACGTTCCCGACGAAGCGCGTCCGGTGTATCGACGCCACCGGCGCCGGCGACGCCTTCATGGCGGGCCTCGTCGCGGTTCTCGTCCGCGCGGGCGCCAAGCCGGGCACGGCCGATTGGAAAGATCCGAAGCTCTGGTCGCGCGCGATGGAAGTGGGCCACCAGCTCGGAGCCAAGGCGATCTCCGCCGTCGGAGCCACCGCCGGAATGGGCGGGCTCGACGAGCTCCGGGCGCGCATGGACGCACCGAAGAAGTGATGGACCCGCGGATCAAGGCCAAGGCGATTCGCTCCCCGCGCGGCGCGAAGGTGACGGAGATCGACTGGGCCGACGGGCACAAGGGCGTCTATCCGCACGACATCCTGCGCGGCTACTGTCCGTGCGCGGGCTGCCAGGGGCACGAGGGGACGATCAAGTTCGTGAAGCCCACCTCGGACATCCAGATGGAGCTCGACGCGATCGACCCGGTCGGCAATTACGCGCTGCAGCTCACGTGGTTCGACGGACACGGCAGCGGCCTCTACTCGTACAAGTACCTGCGCGCGCTCTGTCACTGCGACGAGTGCCGGCCGGGCGCCGCGAAGGAAGAGCGCGGCGAGCTCCCGCGTTCCTGAGGCGTTCCTGAGTTCGAGAGCGAAGAGAAGGTCAGCCTTGGGCACGGGAAAGGGCGAAGACGCGAACGACGCGGCTGCTCGCGCCGCCGAAGGGAAATCGGAGCGTGAGAAGCTCGTCGGTCGCGCCGGCATCGTCGGCGCGGGGACGCTCGCCTCGCGCGTCCTCGGCTTCGGTCGCGACATGGCCATCGCCGCCCTCTTCACGCGCGGACAGACGGACGCGTTCGCCGTCGCGCTGACGATCCCGAACACGCTGAGGCAGCTGCTCGCCGAGGGCGCCGTATCGAGCGCCGTCGTCCCGGTGCTGAGCGAGCGTCTGGCCAAGGGCGGGGACGAGGCCGGTCGTGCCTTCTTCGCGCGCGCGCGCGGCGTCTCGCTCCTGGCGCTCGTCGTCGTGTCGGTGCTCGGCGTGCTCTTCGCCGGTCCGCTCACCGAGCTGTTCGCGCCCGGCTTTCACGCCACGCCCGGGCAGTTCGAGCGTACGTCGACCCTGACGCAGCTGATGTTCCCGTACATCTTCTTCATGGGCACGGCCGCCCTCGGCATGGCCGCGCTCAACGCGAAGAGGAAGTTCGCGGTCGCCGCCTTCGCGCCGGCGCTCTTCAACGTGGCCCTCATCGGCGCGGCCTTTGCGCTGCGTGACCCGCTCACCGCTCGCGGCATCGACCCGTCGGTCGCGCTCGCGATCGGCGTCCTCCTCGGAGGCGTGCTCCAGGTCATCGCCCAGTTCCCGGCCCTCCGCGACATCGGCTACGCGGGCCGCCCGATCTTCGACCTCCGTGACCCGCACGTGCGCGAGATGTTCCGGCGCATCCTGCCGATGACGTTCGGCCTCGGCATCTACTACGTCGATCTCACGCTCTCGCGTCGCTTCCTCTCCGAGCTGGGGGAGGGGGCGCAGAGCTACTTCTTCTGGGCCTCGCGCCTCTGCGATTTTCCGCAAGGCATCTTCGTGATGGCGCTCTCGACCGCGGCGCTCCCTTCGCTCGCCACCTTCGCCGCGAAGGGAGACAAGGAGGAGCTGGCCAACACCTGGGCGCACGGCATGCGCCTCTCGCTCTTCGTGGCCGTGCCCTGCAGCGCCGCGCTCATCGCGCTCAGCGAGCCGGTCGTCGTCCTTCTCTTCCAGCGCGGCCATTTCGACGCGCTCGCCGCCCAGCAGACGGCACGGGCGCTCGCATGGCAGGGCGGCGCCATCTTCACGGTGTCCGCCGTCCGCCAGCTCGTGCCCGCGTTCCATTCGCTGGGCGACACCCGGACGCCCGTCATCGTCAGCGCCCTCGACCTCATCGCGTTCGTCGCCCTCGCGCTCTGGCTGCGCGGCCCCTACGGGCACGTGGGCGTGAGCATGGCCGTCGCGGGCTCGAGCGCCGTGCAGATGGTCCTGCTCTTCGTCGGGCTCAAGATGCGCCTCGGCACCATCCGGGGGCGTGAGCTGTTCTCCTCGACCGCCCGGATCACCTTCGCTTCGCTGGTCGCCGCGGCGGCGGCATGGGGGGCCGCACGCATCCTCTCCGGGATGGGCAGCGGGCCCGTCGAGCGGGCGCTCCCCGGCCTCGCGGGCGTGGTCGTGTTCGGCGCCCTCTACTTCGCGGTGGTGTGGGGCCTCGGCTCGCGCGAGCTGGTCGAGCTTTCCGGGCCGATTCGTCGCAGGCTCGCGCGCCGGGCCCGGCGCGACTAGGGTGGCCGGATCTCATGGCGACACCGACGAAAGCAGCGACCAAAGAGGTCCGCATCAGCGAGGCCGAGTTCACGGCAGGCGCACAGAAGCGCGAGCAGATCCCCGCGCCGGTCGGCCCGGAGATCGCCTTTGCCGGGCGCTCGAACGTCGGCAAATCGAGCCTCCTCAACATGATGCTCGCTCGCAAGGGGCTCGCCCGCACGAGCCGCACGCCGGGCTGCACGCGCCAGATCAACTTCTTCGACGTGGCGGTCGCAGGCGGCCCGAAGCTCGTCTTCGTCGACCTTCCCGGTTACGGCTACGCGAAGGTCTCGAAGACCGAGTCGCGCGACTGGAAGAAGCTGCTCGAAGGCTACCTGCAGGAGCGAACCACGCTCGAGGCCGTCGTCGTGCTCGTCGACGCTCGCCGCGGGGTCGAGCAGGACGAGGCGGATCTCGTCGAGTTCCTGGGTCTCCGCAAGGGGCTCCCGGTGTTCATCGCGGTGACCAAGCTCGACAAGCTGTCGAAGTCGGAGCAGAAGCCGCGGCTCGCGGCAATCGAGAAGGCTGCCGGCGTCAAGGTGGTGGGGACCAGCGCGGAGACCGGAGCGGGTCGCGAGGAGCTCTGGAACCGGCTGTTGCGAGTCACCACACATCGACTCGACGAGGCCGAGAGCGCAAAGCTCGTGTAGAGTGCGGGGCAGGGGATGAGGACGAAACTCAGGACTGCCTGTGCCTCCGTCGTGCTCGGCGTGCCGCTTGCCGTGGTCGTCGCGCTTTCGCCCGCGTCCTGCACGCCGGCCAAACCGGTGTCCACGCTGAGCGCCTCCGACTCGTGGTGCCCGGACGGCTTCGAGGTCGGCCCGCAGGACACCTGCTTCGCCGTGCCCGAGACCACCACGAAGGACACGCCGGTGCTCGTGTACCTGCACGGGATGTACGCGGGGCATGGCTCGCCCGAGGAGTGGCGTCTCGTGCGGTCGGCGGTGAACCGCGGGTTCGCGGTCGTCGTCCCTCGCGGCAAGCGAGGTCTCTGCGCCTGGAAGGCCGAGCTGAAGGACCACTTCTGCTGGCCGCAGGAGACGGAGGACCCGCAGGCGTTCAAGAACGTCGTCGCCGAGTGGGACCGCGTGCTCTGGCAGGTCGACGCGATCCTCGAAGCCGGCTCGCACAAGCGCTACGTGCTCGGCTTCTCGAACGGCGGGTTCTTCGCGTCGTACCTCGCCGAGCACGGTCTCTTCCCGGCGCAGGCCTATGCCATCGCCGGCGGAGGCCCGCTCGAGCCCGCGTCGAAGGCTGCCAAGCCGGTCCCCATCATGCTGCTCTCCGCGTCGGACGATGCGGTCGAGGGAGCGAAGACGAAGGAGCTCCACGACGGCCTCGCCAAGGTCGGTTGGACCCATGCCTATTGCACGCGTCCAGGGCAGCATCCGCTCGCGGCCCAGGACGTCGAGGCCGCCCTGCGCTTCTTCAAGCACGAACAGGATGGCAGCCTGAAGGCATCCGCCGACGGCTATCCGTGCGAGGGCGGCTCCACGTCGCTCGGCGGCGGAGGCGGAACGACCGGCAATTCGAGCGCTGGCACCGGCTCTGCGCCGGGTAAACCCGACGCCGGGGCCCCCGCGGCGAAGAAGTCCCTCTGAGCGGGACGAACGCACGAACGCTGACCGAGCTTGAAAGCCCGATCGCGCTGGGGTAATCCTCTCCCCGCACCTGGGCGCATAACTCAGCGGTAGAGTGCGACCTTCACACGGTTGAAGTCGGGGGTTCAAATCCCTCTGCGCCCACCAGGAAACGCGACAAGGTCCATGGTCTCGATCATGGGCCTTGTTTCGTGCCGGGCGTTGTCGCCCGTGGGGGAGACGAGAGGGCGCCAAGGCGACGGTGCGGCAGGGTGACGCTGCGGTGAACGAATTGCGGTGGGGGCGTCGGCCGCCATCGTGGGTCGATGACGTCGGAGCGCGCCCCTGGCTTTGGACTCGTCGGCAGCTTCAAGGCTGCGCTCGCGCTCGCCGTCGTGCCGCGCGCTTCTCGTACTCCGTTCAGGACCTCGTCACGCGTGACGCTCCGCCGAGCGGGCCGTTGTCCTCGGCAACATCGAGGCGGCCGGATCCCACTTTGGCGCGCTCGGTCACCGTCGTTATGCCTGCGCGGCAAACCTGCGTCACAGCTCGATGAATTGGCGACGAATGGGCGTCCAGACGGCGGTTTGGGAAACGCTGTCGTGCCCCGTTAGAGACGGTCCTCGGAGGGGCAATCGCGCCGCTCGATGCTAGGGTGCGCGCGCTCATGAAGAACCACGCCCTCTTCGGAATGCTCGGGATCATCCCCGCCTCGTTGCTCGCGTCGCTCGCCGTCGCTTGCGGCGCAACGACCGAGGAGCCCGCGCCCGTGAGCGTGCCGGCGGAGACCGAGCCGACGCCTGCTGCACCGCCGGCGGCCGCGCCGCCTGCGCCCGTGCTCGACCACGGCGCGCCGAGCGGGACGTACCCGGCCTTCACGCCGGCGATGGGGCAGCTTCGCAACAACGGTGGCTCCATCCTCAAGAGCCCGACCATCATCACGGTCACGTGGACGGCCGACGACAAGGTCGCGGAGCTCGAGGCGGTCGGCGACACGATCGGCACCGGCCAGTACTGGAAGGACGTCACGTCCGAGTACGGCGTGGGTCCGGCCGTCAGCGGCGAGGCGAACCACGTTCACATCTCCGATCCGCCGCCAGCCTCGATGAGCGACACGGAGCTCGCCACGTTCGTCAACGCGAACATCGCGAAGACCGAGGGCGCCTGGCCGGCCGGGACCGACCCGGTCTACATCGTCTATCTCCCCAAGGCGACGTCGCTCATGCTCCAGGGCAGGAGCGCCTGCTCGCAGGGCATCGGCGGCTACCACGACAGCACCAAGGTGAACGGCGTCTCGACCGCGTACGCGATCGTCCCGCGTTGTGGGAGCCAGTTCGACCACATCACGCTCTCCGCGAGCCACGAGCTCGCCGAGGCGGTGACCGACCCGTACCCGCGCTCGCGGCCGGCGTGGTCGGGCTTCCGCGACGAGGACCTCGCGTGGGAGTTCTTCCAGCAGTTCCAGAGCGAGAACGGCGACGCCTGCGAGTTCTATCGCGACTCCGACCTTGCCCCTGGCGACAGCGACCTCACGTTCACGGCGCAGCGCCAGTGGTCGAACAAGAGCGCCAAGGCCGGCCACGACCCGTGCGTCCCCGTGTTCAAGGGCGAGAAGTACTTCAACGTGACCACGCTCGCGCTCGACGACATCGACGTCGACCTCTCGAGCCTCGGGGGTGACGTGGCGACGACCAAGGGCATCAAGGTCAAGGTCGGCGAGCCTCGCCAGATCCCGCTCGGCTTCTACAGCGACGGCCCGCTCGGCCCGTGGACGATCAAGGCGATCTCCGGCGGCATCGCGGGCGGCCGCAGCAGCGGCGGGGTCGACCTCGAGCTCGACGTGACCGAGGGCGAGAACGGTCAGAAGGCCTACCTCACCATCACGGTGAACACGGCCGGCAAGACCAACTCCGAGCTCATCACGATCGTCTCCAGCCGTTCGGGCATCAGCCACTACATGCCGATACTGCTCGGGCGGTGACCACCTGCCAGGGTCGCGCCTCGTTCGCGACCTGACGGCGTCTGTCTTGTGGGGCCCTTCGGGCTCCCTCCAACACCAGGTGTTGGAGGCCTCCCCCGATTCGCCTCCGGCGACGTCGTGCTCACGCACGAGCGGAGGGATAGGGCTCACATCTCGCGCAGTGTGCTCACGAACGCGTAGATGAGGATCGCGACCCCGAGCAGCCCTTCGGCCATCACCATGGCTCCGTGCACGGGCCCGACCGCGGCCACGGCGTACACGGCGCTCGTCCCGGTCACCACCGCAAGCGCGACCACGAATGCCTGCGTGATGCTGATCCCGCGGTCTGCCTTCCGGCGCGCATGGTCGACAGCCGAGAGGAACATCTTCACGAGGAAGAAGAAGACCGCCATCGCGAAGTACGACCCGCCGAACTCCTCGTGGGAGAGGAGAAAATCGTACCCGCCATGCATCGCCACGACCATCACGGTGGTGCGCGAGAATTCGGCCGCGTGCTTCTCGCGGTCGTCGATGAAATCGTCGAGAGCCGTAGCGAGGATGGCCGTCATCGCCATGTGGAGGAAGTTCGCGGTGAGGAAACGCCCGAGCCCCGTGTGGAGGTCGCCGCCCGCGAGATAGCCGAGGTTCTCCTCGGCCGCGAAGCCGAGCCCCACCATCGCGCCACACACGAGCACGTCGAGCTTGTCGCCCCACTTTCGGACGATGAAGAGCAGCGGGGTGAAGAGCAGGAGCTTCGATGCCTCCTCGCGCAGCCCGACGCCGAAGACGTAGAAGAGGATGTCGCGCGTCGCGTCCCCGGTCGCGACGAGCCGTAGCCGAGCCTCCTCGACGGCGATGAGGCACACCGTCGGTACGACGCTGAGAACGCCGAGCACGAACGCGAGCAGGTAGAACAGCGTGCGCCGGAGCGGCTTCTCTCCGAGCTTGCCGAGCCGCGCGCAGAAGAACCCCCAGGCGAGCGCCGCCACCGCCGTCATCACGAGGCTCGGGGCGGTGAAGCGCGGTCGCCATCCGTAACCGAGCCACTTCGCGGCGGAACGCCAGTCTCGCTCGTGGACGGCGAACTGGTACTTCGTCATGGGCGCCGCGCCCGAGGCGACGCGTGCATCTTGCATGCGCTCACGGACGTGGTCCCACGCGTCCGCCTCCATCCAGATGACGAGCGCGCGGTCGAGGTCCTCGTGACGCTCCGGGAAGGCGAGCCCTTCGCGCTCGAATCGCTTCGCGGCCTCGTCGAGGTCGTGCTGATGGAACGCCTCGCGTGCGAGCGCGTGGTTGTACCAGGGGAGGGGAGGCTCCTTCGTGGCGCCCTCCACGACCGCGTCGTGGAGGGCGGTCGGTACCGTCCCCTTGTCGACCGCCCGCCAGAAGCGTGTCAGGAGTGACACCTCGGCCGGCAGGGTCTTGTCGAGCAGCTCGTCGAGCGCCTCGTCGGTCATGACGGCGTCCTCGCCGTGGATCGACGCGTCGCTACCGAGGCCCGGACCGGGCGAGCCCGGCCCCGAGCGGCCGCGCAGGCGCAGCATCATGCCCGCGCGCTGGTGGTTCTCGATGAGCGCGATCGCGGTCGTGAGGCTCGGCTTCTCGCGGAGCAGGCGGACGTAGAGCTGTTCGGCGAGCGCGAACTTCCCCGTCCTCGCGAGCGCCGCGGCGCGGTCCTCGTCCGGGAGGGTTCGCTGCACGGCACGAAGCGCGCCGAGACCTGTTGCGAACGTCACGACGACGATGAGGAGCGCCGGCAAGAAGAGGCGCTGCCGCCCATCGGGCGTGAAGAAGATCCCACGGAGGCGATGCATTCGCGCGCCATTGTCGCGGAACGTCGGCAGAACCACCACCACCGCATCGCTTCAGGTGACGTCGGGGTGACGGCGCAGGAGCAAACGCGTCAATCCCGAGCTCTTCCCCTGTCGCCGGCGCTGGCACGCTCGCATCGATCAGCGCATGAATTCCAAGGCAAGCCGCTTCGGGGTCCGCGTGGGCCTGGCGCTCCGCCAGAACCGCGGCGCGCTCCTCTTCATCGCCGCCTGGCTCGTCGCAAACTACGCCGTCTTCGTCCGGGCGTTCGGTTTCAACCGCTCGGCAGGCGCGCTCGTCGCGCTCTGCGTATCGAAGGCGTCCGGCGGGTGGCCGTCGGTCTACCAGTCGTTCACGGAGGTGGTCGTCTTCGGCGCCATCGCGTCGGTCGTGGTGACGAACGTCACGCGGAGGTACCAGCCCGAGCAGACATGCCGCGCGCTCGCGCAGCGCGCGAGCGGCCATGTGGTGGTCATCGGCTGGACGAACCTCGGTCGGCGCATCGCCGACCTCGTCACGGATGCCGGACGCTCCGTGGTCGTGATCGAGGAGAATGCTTCCCTGGTCTCGGCCCTCGTCAGCGAGGAGCGCCCGCTCGTCATCGGCAGCGCCCAGGAGCGCGCGGTCCTCGAGGCAGCCGCCGTCCGCAGCGCGAAGGTCGTGGTCATCGCGACCGACGACCTCGAGACCGCCGCTGTCGCGAGCCGCCTCGTCCGCGAGGTGAACGCCACCTGCGAGCTCGTCATTCGGTGTCCCGACGACGACGTCGGCGCCGTCCTCGCGAAGACGTACCGCGCTCGGGCAGTGTCGACTTCACGCCTCGCGGCGTCGTTCATCCAGGGGCAGGCCATCAAGGCTCGCGCACGGGCCGTCGTGGTCCTCGGCAAGAACAACGTAGGCGCGCGGGTCGTCGACGCGCTCGCCGAGAAGCGCATCCCTCACAGCTTCGCGGAGGTCACGGACGATCTCGAGAAGCTGACCGCCGCCGGCGTCGCCGAGGCCGACATGGTCGTCGTGTGCGACGACGACCTCGGCAAGAACCTGGTTCGCGTCGACCGCATCCGCGACCTCAACAAGCGCGCGCGTGTCATCTGCCGCGCGTTCCACGACGAGGCGGCCGAGGTGCTCGGCCGCCCGCCTTTCGACTGCGTCGTCTTCTCGACCTCGAAGTACGCGAGCGAGTCGCTCGCCCGCGGCGGCGCCTTTCGCGAGGTGGGGATCACCGACGTCCCGGAGCGCACGGCCCGCGCGACCCTCGCGACCGCTTGATTATAAGGCGATTTGCGCACGCACGCACGCACGCACGCACGCACGCACGCACACACCGCCGCCGAACGGGAGCCGATCCAGACCTGGTGCACGAGACGCTTCGGTGACGACGACCTCCAGACCGTGTTCGACGCGCAGAAGGTCGCCGCGCCCACGCTGCTCGGCTCGGCGCTCTTCGGCGCCGACACGGTGTTCGTGCGCTCGCTCCCGTCGAGCCCGACCGACGCGCTGAAGAACGGCATCCACGCCATCAAGGGCACCGACGACAAGCTGGTCGCCTGCGGGCGCGAGACGATCACCGCTTTCGCCGCGGACTCCTCGTCAGTCGTTTGGGCCGAGCAGGGCAAGGGCGTGTTTCGCGCGCCGCGCTGACCCGCGCCCCGCGGAGGGGCCACCTCCTTGCTATGCTCCGGCGCGATGATGCGCCGGCCGGCGTGGTGGCTCGTGCTCGCGGCGCTCGCGGCGCTCGCGATCGTGGCGCCGTTCTGGCACCGCAGCCGTGGCGCGCGACGTCCGCTTGCGGAGCCCGCGCACGTGGTGGTGCCGGCGCCCGTCGCGAGCGTGCCAGAGGCCCCGCAGCCGGCTGCGGTCGTCGACGCGAGCGTCCGCGCGAACCTCCCGTGGCCTGCGGCGGCCGCGAGCGTGCTCCACGTGGGCGATTCGACGCTCGGTTTCACGCAGGGCCTCGCGCTCGAGATGAGCACCCGCTTCGAGACCATCGGCGTCCGGTACGACGCGCACACCGACGCGAGCGCCGGGCTCCACAGCTTCGCGACCTCGAGGAAGCTCGAGGAGCTCGTCCGCCAGAAGTCGCCTGACGTCGTTCTCCTGACCCTCGGCATGAACAACCTCACGGCGCTTCACGCCGAGCAGTACGAGGCGGACGTGCGCTCGATCGTGGAGCAGGTCGGCGGTCGCCCGTGCTGGTGGGTCGGTCCACTCTCCATCAATCGCCCTGACAATGGGCTGATCGCGCTCCTCGCGCGTACGACAGCGCCTTGCGGCTGGACGAGCTCGTACGAGCTCGTCATCGAACGACAGCCCGACGCCATTCATCCCACGCAACGCGGCGCATCGAAGTGGGCGGACGAGATCTGGACCGCGCTTGGGCCTGGGGCACCGCGCGACCGGTGATCCGTGCGCGCGACGCGAGGCTGTTCTAGGGTGCGCGAGATGGATACCGCCGCAGCGCGTCTCGTCGCGGAGCTCGAGCTCTCGCCGCATCCGGAGGGCGGCTTCTACCGGGAGACGTTCCGCGCGCCTCTCGTCCTCCAGGGGCTGCCGCAGGGCGCGCGCGCCGCGCACACGGCGATCTACTTCCTGCTGCCTGCGGGCGCGTTCTCGGCGCTTCATCGCGTCACCTCCGACGAGGTGTGGCACCACTACGAGGGTGATCCCGTCGAGATGCATCTCATCGACGAGGCCGGGACCCACCGCATCGAGGTCCTCGGTCGCGACTTTGCGCGGGGCGAGCGCCCCCAGTACGTCGTGCCCGCGGGCGTGTGGCAGGCCGCCGTGCCGCGCGGCTCGCGTTACGCCCTCTGCGGCTGCACCGTGGCGCCGGGCTTCGACTTCGCCGACTTCGAGATGCCGCCACGCGCGACGCTACACGCCCGATTCCCGCAGCACGGCGAGCTCCTCACCCGGCTGACGCGCGCCTGATGGTCGCTCGCCTCGTCGAGATCACCGCCACCGGCGGCTCCGAGCTCGCAGAGGCGCTCGCGCGCCCCGAGCTCGAGCCCTACGTGAGCCTGCGCGATCGCGACCTCGCCGGGCGTGGTGACGGGCTCTTCGTCGCCGAAGGGGAGGTCGTCGTGCGCGTCCTCGCCTCGCCGCGGCAGACGCAGTTTCGCGTTCGATCGCTGCTCGTCGAGCAGCGGCGCGTGGAGGCGCTCCGCGACGCGATCGACGCCTTGCCCGCGAACGTCCCCGTCTACGTCGTCGCGCAGCCGGTGATGGATGCGGTCGTCGGCTTCGCGATCCATCGTGGGATCCTCGCGCTCGGCGAGCGAGGCAAGCCGCTCGCCCCCGAGTCGCTCCTCTCGGGCGGCGGCCTCGCGATCGGCCTCGTCGGGCTCACGAACCACGACAACGTCGGCAGCGTGTTCCGGAGCGCTGCCGCGTTCGGCGCGCGCGGCGTGCTGCTCGACGCCGCGACGTGCGACCCGCTCTATCGCAAGTCGATCCGCGTGTCGGTCGGCGGCGCGCTGGTGGTGCCGTTTGCCCGCTGTGCGTCGGGTGAGGCGATGCTCGACACCGTGGCGGCGGCAGGGTGGGAGGCGCTCGCGCTCACTGCGCGCGGCGACGAGACGCTCGACGCGGTCGTGAGCGCCGCGACGTCCGCCAGGGGGCGCGTGCTCCTCCTCGGGACGGAGGGCGATGGGCTCCCTCCGCTGATCCTGGCGCGGGCGCGCTGTGTGCGCATCGACATGACGCCGACGCTCGATTCGCTCAACGTCGCGGTCGCGAGCGGCATCGCGCTCTACGAAGCGACGAAGCCGCGTCGCTCACGAGACTGAGCGACGCTTCGCGAGGATGGCCTTCTTGTTGCGAGCCCCGCGCTTCTCGAGCACCGGGCGGATTCGCTTCGCGAAGTCGGGCATCAGGTACGCCATCGTGGCGAGGCGGCCCGAGCGGCGAGGCAGCGCGATCTCCTCGAGCCGTTCGTCGATGCAGCGGAGCACTCCCTCGGCGACGTCGTCGGCGGTGATCATCGGCTGCGAGAGCACGATGTCGGGGACCGACTCGAGATCCCCGAGGAAGCCGGTGTCGACGGGGCCGGGGCACACGCACCCGACGTGGATTCCGCGCTCCTCGAGCTCGTAGGCGACCGAGCGCGCGAACGCGCGAAGGCCGGCCTTCGAGGCGCTGTATGTCGCCTCGTGCGGCACGGGCACCATGCCGGCGATGCTCGCGACCTGGATGATCGAGCCGCCGCGCTCGAGGTGCGGGAGCGCCGCGCGCGTGAGCACGATCGGCGCGGTGAGGTTCGTGGTGATGATCGCGGCGAGCTGGGTCGCCGTGAAGCTCGCGATCTCGCCGCGATGGTTCAGCCCGGCGTTGTTGACCACGACGTCGAGGCGGCCGAATCTCGCGACGACTTCCTTCGGGAGAGCCTCGAGCGCCGCGAGGTCCGAGACGTCGAGCGGGAACGCGGCGGCGTTCGGCCCGAGGTCGCGCGCGGCGGCTTCGAGCGTCGAAGCGGTGCGCGCAACGAGCGCGACCCTTCCGCCCCGCGCGACCCAGAGGCGCGCGACCGAGAGCCCGATACCCGTCGACGCGCCGGTGACGATCGCGACCTTGCCCTGCATGGCCCCGACCTTAACCCAGGTGCGGGTCGTGGCGCGAGGCGCGAAGGCGCGCCCCGCGGCGTGAAAGCTCCGCTAAGGTCGGCTGTCTTGGATGCGAATGAACGGGAGAGCCGCCCGACGGTAGGAGCGCGAGCGATGGGCTTCGCGAGGCGCCGCGGCGCGTACGTGGTGGGCCTGGCGAGCGCCGTCGCGCTCGTCGTCTACCTCACGCGGGAGGACGGGGCGCAACCCGCGCTGCCCGACTACGCGATCTCCGCGCCCGGCGAGGCGCAGGGCCGGCTCGAGGTGCGGGCGAGCGGCGCCCTTCCTTTCGAACTCGTCCTTCGCCCTGCCGCGCGCGTGCCCACGAAGGTGGTCGCCTACGTCTTCGCGATCGGTGAGGGCGAGCCGAACGCCGTCGATGCCAAGGTCGCCATCGACGCCGAAGGCGTCGTTCGCATCGACGGTCGCGGGCGCGCGCTCGCCGGCGCCCGTGAAGTGCGCGTGGTGCTGGGGGCCGCGTCCGACTTCAAGCGCTACGAGGACGCCCTGTCACGCGCGCGCGTGGGAACGAGCGACGACCGGGTACGCGTGCTCGCGCTGCCGATCGTCCGTGTGCCTCGCGACGGCCGCGACGGTCGCGACGGTCGCGACGGTCCCTAGAGTCGGGAGCCCCGCGGTTTCGCGTCAGCTCCCCTTCGCCGTGCAGCGAAGGATGCAGGTGAAGTCGCCCTTGCAGCCGCACTTGTCCGCCGCCTTCGGTGCCGGCTTCGACACGAGCGTCTCGGACGAGCTCTTGCTCTTCGCCGATGCGACGAAGCCGCTCGGAGCCTTGCTGCCGGCCTTCTTGCCCTTGCCGGCCTTCTTGCCCTTCGCGGGAGTGGAGACCTTCTCTTCGTCGTCGCTGGTCGCGCTCGAGGCCGTGACCGAGGCGACCACGGGCGCCGCGGGGGCGACGATGGCGGGGGCGACAGGAGCGGGCGGAGCGATGGGCGCCATCGCCGCGTTCGCCGCATGAGCGACGGGCTCCTCGCCCTTGAACGCTGCGGCGAGGCCGATGCTGCAGAGGACGACGGCCACGGCCGCGGCAGCGATGCCCGCGATGGCGCGCTTGCCGAGCTTGAAGCCGTTCGGCATGGAGGAGACGACGCCGTAGCTCGACGAGCCCACGTCCGCCGCGAATGCCGCCGGGGGCGGCTCGCTGAAGAGCGGCGCGACGGAGCGAGCGCCGACCTTCGGGGGAGCCGAGGAGAGCGACTTCAGGTCGATGACGCCCTCGTCGTCGTTGGCCATGAACGCGGTCGAAGCCGGCATCGCGGGCTCCGGCTCGGGCGTCTTCATGCGGGCGGCGCCCGCGTTGCGGAGGGCGTCGACGGTGAAGAGCACGGAGCTCTCGTTCCGCGCGGCGACTCCGCCGAAATCCGGCGGCGGCGGGCGAAGGGTCTGTTTCACGGAGCCGAGATCCGCGGGGCGGCTCGCGAAGAGATCGCGATGGTCCCGCTCGGCGCCACGCTTCACGACTGCAGCGCGCTTCGCCTCGTTGTTCATGTTGTCCTCCGGACCAGAGACCAGCCAGACGGTGTCACATGCCCGGCAGCGCATGCGAGCCGTCTTCCCGCGGAGCTTCTGCTCATCGGCGGTGTAACGGGCGGCGCAGGCGGGGCAGGTGAGTTCCATCTTGGAGAGATTCCCCCCCCGTCTCGCTGCAAGAACCATGTCCAGCCCCGAGCTCCTGGGGACCCCACGGATCCACGGAGAATCAGAGGGGGCGCCGGCGGCGTGCAGGCGTTCCTGGTGCTCGATTTGTCCATGCCCCTGAGGCTTGCTGCCCTCGGGTAGGGACGGCGCCGGGGGCACACACCGTTCCGCCCGGGGGCAAGCCAGGGAGCCGGTGCGGCTCGACAGCGCCGAACCGCTGGAAAATAGGCCTTCGGTTCCGTGGTTCCCGCTGAAAAGAGATGCTCCCGTGCGCCGTCAGTCGTCGTATCGTGAACGGGCAATGAGCAGCGAGGTTCGCGGGGGGACAGAGCTCAATCCCATCGTTGCCGCCCGAAGCGAGGCCGTGCCGAAGCTCGTGGCGGTCACGGGCCCCTCGGCCGGTCGGGCCTTTGCCGTGACCCGTGCGACGGCGACCGTCGGGCGCCATCCCACCAACGATTTCGTGGTGGAGGACCCCCGGGTCAGCGGCGCCCACATCGAGCTTTCCCGTGTCGGCGACCGCATCCGCGTGAGGGACGTCGGCAGCACCAACGGCACCTGGCTCGGCCCGAATCGCGTCGTCGACGTGGAGCTCGCGCCCGGCGCCGAGCTGACGATCGGAGACAGCCTCCTCCGGTTCGAGACCGAGCAGAACGCCGCCGTCGCCCCGCCTGCCGAGAGCGATTCGTTCGGACGGCTCGTCGGTCGCTCGGCCGTGATGCGCGAGCTCTTCGCGACGCTCGAGCGGATCGCCCCGAAGGAGCTCGCGCTCCTCATCCAGGGCGAGACGGGCACCGGCAAGGAGGAGGTCGCGCGCGCCGTCCACGAGGCGTCACCGCGCGCGAATGGTCCGTTCATCGTCATCGACGCGACCGCGCTACCCGAGGCGCTCGCCGAGTCCTTGCTCTTCGGACACGAGAAGGGCGCCTTCACCGGCGCGCACGAGCGGCAGATCGGCTTCTTCGAGGCCGCACGCGGCGGCACCGTCTTCATCGACGAGGTCGGCGAGCTCCCCTCGATCCTCCAGTCCAAGTTCCTCCGTGTGCTCGAGCGTCGCGAGATCATCCGCGTCGGCGGGCACACGCCGCTCCCCATCGACGTTCGCGTCGTCGCCGCGACCAACCGCGATCTCCGCAATGCGATCGACAAGGGGCGCTTCCGCGAGGACCTCTACTTCCGCCTTGCCCAGGTGCGCGTGTTCGTCCCCTCGCTCCGGCAGCGCGCCGAGGACCTGCCGCTCATCGCGGCCAAGCTCCTCGCGCGGGCAGGCTCCGACGCGATGATCGACGTCGAGGCGCTCGAGCACCTGTCGGTGATGCCGTGGCCCGGCAACGTTCGCGAGCTGAACAACGTGCTGCTGCGCGCGTCGGCGATGGCCCAGGACGGCGTCATTCGTCGCCAGGACGTGGCCGGTGAAGGCGAGGGCTTCCGCGGCACCGCCGACGAGCGTGCGCCGCTCGATCTCACGGGGAAGTTCAGTGACGCCAAGGACCGCGCGATCGAGCGATTCGAGCGCGCCTACCTCGTGCTGTTGATGAAGCGATGTCAGGGCAACCTGTCCGCAGCAGCTCGGCAGGCGGACGTCGCACGGCACCACCTCCGCGATCTCCTGAAGAAGCGCGGGCTCTATGGGGTCTCCCTGGATGACGAGTAGAGGGTCGCGCGCTCGCGCAGCACTGTTCGGACTGGGGCTCGCGGTCGCGATGACCGCCGGCGCGCGCGGAGCGCTCGCGCAGACGAAGGCGCCGTCGCCCGAGGAGCTGAAGGCCGCCCGCGAGATGTTCCAGGAGGCCTACAAGGACGAGCAGGAGAAGCGCTTCGCGGAGGCGCTCGAGAAGTTTCAGCGCGTCGCGGCCGTCAAGGAGAGCGCGTCGGTTCGCTATCGCATCGGCTCCGTCCTCGAGCAGCTCGGGCGCCTCCGCGAGGCTCGCGATGCCTTCCGCGCGCTCGCGGCGTCGAAGCCGAGCCTCTCGACACCCGACCAGGAGATCGCGGACAACGCTGCCGAGCGTGCTCACCAGCTCGATCGGAAGGTCCCGAAGCTCGTGCTGCGCCTGCCGAGCGACGCGCCGGCCGACACGCGCGTGTCGATCGACGGCGCCCCGGTCCCGGCTTCGACGACCCCCCGACGCATCGAGCTCGACCCCGGTGAGCATCTCGTCCAGGCGAGCTCGCCGACGTCGCCGTCGTCCCCGTCATCCGAGAGCAAGGTGACACTCAGCGAGGGCGGCGAGGTCGAGCTCACCGTGACGCTCGGCGCGAAGACCGCCGTGACTCCGCCGCCGCCCCCTCCGTCCGCGCATCGCAACAACACGCTCGCATACGTCGCCCTCGGCGCGGGCGGCGTGCTTCTCGTGAGCGGCCTTGTCCTCCTCGGGATCCGCGAAGGCGACATCTCCGACATCAAGACTGCCTGCGGCGAGGATGGGAGCTGCCCGAGCTCGATAAGGGGACAGCTGCAGTCGAAGCACGACCAAGCGGAGGTTTTCGGACCGCTCGGCATCGGGCTCGGCGTCGCGGGCCTCGCCGTAGCTGGCACGGGTGCCTACCTGCTCTTGCGTTCGTCGCCGAAGGCCGAGGCACCGTCGGGCGGTGCGACCGCATCGACCAGCGGCGGTGGGCTCCGTGTCTCGACACGGCCGGTCGCCGGCGGCGCGATGCTCGGGGTCGGCGCGGCGTTCTGAGCGGGGGGCCGTGCGAGCCTGTAGCTCGCAGTTCGCGCGAGTTTCGCGGTACGATACCGGGCGATGGCTTCGCCGTCTGAGATCCCGCCGGACGCGCTACTCGGCGGGAAGCTCCGGCTGATCCATCGCATCGGTCGCGGCGGCATGGGCGACGTCTGGGTCGCCCGCAACGAGTCGACGCAGGCCGAGGTCGCGGTCAAGACGCTGCAGCGCAGCGAGCGCACTCCCACCCACGACGAACGATTCCGTCGCGAGGCACGGCTCGCGGCCACCATCTCGCACCGCAACGTGGTCCGCATCTTCGACCTCGTCGACGATGCCGACGGCACGCTCGGCCTCGTCATGGAGCTGCTGCGGGGCGGCACGCTCGAGGCGTGCATGCGCGAGCGCGGGCCGCTCTCGACGCTGCACGCGATCGCAGTCGCGGTTCCCATCCTCTCGGCCCTGCATCACGTCCACCAGAAGGGCATCGTCCATCGCGACGTGAAGCCCGCGAACATGTTCTTCGCGGTCGAGCCCGACGGTCACGTCATCCCCAAGATCCTCGACTTCGGGATCGCCAAGCTCCCGGCCGCGAGCTCGCCGCTCACGATCGACGGCAGCGTCCTCGGCACGCCCCACTACATGGCTCCCGAGCAGATCCGCGGCCAGGAGGACCTCGACGGGCGCAGCGACATGTTCTCGATGGCGGTCGTCCTCTACGAGATGCTCACCGGCGTCCGCGTGTTCCAGCGCGACTCGGCGGCGGCCTCGCTCGCGGCCGTTCTCGAGCACGAGGTGGACCCGGATCCGCGCATCGAGCCGCGCGTGTGGGTCGTGATCTCGCGGGCGCTCGCGAAGCGTCCCTACGAGCGCTTTGCCAACTGCGCAGAGCTCGCCGAGGCGCTCCGCAAGGCGGTCGCCGCGACGGACGAGGACTTCGCACTGGCGCTCCAGGAGCTTCGTCCGCGCAGCGACGCGATCCCGGAGGCGGCGTTCTCGAAGACGAGCGGTCTCTCGGCTTCGTCTTCGCGGCCACGCAAGAAGCCCGCGGCCGGCAAGAGCACCATGTTCACCATCGGGGCGGCGGGCGTTGCTGCCGTCCTCGCGATCACCGGCACCCTCGCGGTCACGCGCTCCGGCTCGAGCGCGGGTCGCGGCGACGACTCGCATCCGGTCGTCTCGCTCTCGGCGACGAGCAGCTCGGCCACGCTTCCGCTGGTCGTTCCGCCTGCCTCCGGCTCCGCTACCATGGTGGGCGATACACCCGGTACCGCGCCGGTGCCGGCTACGTCGGCGGCCGTGACCGAGCTCGGCGTCGTCCCGTCTTCACCTACGCCCGTCGCCGTCGCGAAGGGCAGCAGTGGCGGCGTGCGTGTACCTGGTGGACGGTCGATTCGACCCGCGGTGAGCGCCAAGGTCGGTCCGAGCAAGCCCGTCGCCACGTCTCCCGGCTTCTGATCGCCTTCTGATCCTTCGGATCGCCTACCGACGAGCGCCGAGCTCGGCCCGAGCTCAGCGCGCGGCGAGCGCGAGCGCGAGCGCGAGGACGACGCCGACGACGATCAGCACCGAGATCCACGTTCGCCTCGGCGCGGCGGGCGGGGGGCGTTTCGACGTGGCCTGGCCCGTGGTGCGCGGCGTCGGCGCAGGGGGCGTGACGCTCGTGCGCGCACGATCGGTCTCGGGCGCCGGCGGTCGTCCGCTCTTGGTCTTGGCCTTCGACTTCCCCTTGGCCTTCGACTTGCTCTTACCCTTGGACTTGCCCTTCGAAGGCGGCGCCTTCGACTCCGCCTCCGCGGGCGTGTCTGCGCTCGCTTCTGTCCTTGCCTCGGCTTCTGTCCTTGCCTCGGCTTCTGTCTTTGCCTCGGCTTCTGT
>Ga0335397_10001503_pt1 | contig 31830 bp, 23 predicted proteins | sample MAT04_FD_205740 | JGI IMG/M metagenome (GOLD analysis project Ga0335397, IMG submission 205740) | Freshwater microbial communities from Lake Fryxell liftoff mats and glacier meltwater in Antarctica - MAT-04 (spades assembly) (version 2) ... | reverse complement strand
GCAACTGTTGCCGACAAGCCCCTTCCAAAATCCCCCCCATGACCAATAGCCGATGATTTGAGCAAGCGCTGTCCGGCAAATTCGCCACTGTCCGCACCGCTCCCGTCTTCGGATCATCTGCCCCATAAACCAGTAGTCCTAGTCGCGCATTGATCAACGCACCCGCGCACATGGGACAGGGTTCTAGAGTAACGTAGAGCGTACATTCCTCTAGATGCCAGGTTTGCAATGCTTGCCCCGCCGAGCGCAACGCCAGCATCTCAGCGTGCGCAGTCGGATCATGATCTCGCTCGCGGCGATTTTCGCCCTCGGCAATCAGGTTGTTTTCAGCATCCACTACCACAGCGCCTACGGGCACTTCTCCGGCTTCCCCAGCGGCCGTGGCAAGGGCGATCGCTCGTTTCATCCAGCCATAGTGCTTTAAATATTCGGGGTGTTCAATCAACGGCGGCGGAATTTCAGGTGCGATCGCTCTAACCCTCCATCAGCAGCGGATCGAGCTTGCCTTGTCCATCCAGTCCGTACAAATCATCGCAGCCGCCAATGTGCTGTTGATTGACAAAAATTTGGGGGACGGATCGTTTACTTTGCGATCGCGCAGCCATTTGCGATCGTGCCGTTTCATTGCCATCAATTTTATGTTCTGTAAACTTTACCCCTTTCCACTTCAGCAGCATTTTGGCACGGATGCAGTAGGGACAGGTCTGCCAGGTATAAATCTCCACATTTGCAGTCATTCTTTCAGGATGACGACCGAGAAGCGAATTAATAGAATTCAGCATGGTTTTCACTAGCGCTAATGATCATTTTAGACGTAGGCTGACGATATGTAGCACTACGAAATTGCATTTAGGACACTATGTCGCTGTCAAAGCAACAACGGGCTTAAGCTGCTTGTCCTAAAGTGTCTGCGTAGGGCTACAGCAGACTGACGGTCTCAGCAAATCGGCTCCTCTACTTCTAGCTCATGTTACAGATTCTTCAGCTCCGTCAATCTTTACTCGACTGGTACGCCACCTCTGGTCGAGTTTTGCCTTGGAGAAAAACCCAAGATCCCTACGCGATCTGGATTTCGGAAGTGATGCTGCAACAGACCCAGGTAAAAACGGTCATTCCCTACTACGAAAGATGGCTAGACTGGTTCCCGGCGATCGCTCCCCTCGCCGCCGCCGACCAACAGCAAGTCCTTAAAGCATGGCAAGGCTTAGGCTACTACGCCCGCGCCCGCAACCTGCACCGCGCGGCACAAGTCATTACGTCACATCACAACGGCATCTTCCCCACCGAGGTGGCAGTCGTTACCACCTTACCCGGCGTTGGGCGCACCACAGCAGGCGGCATCCTTAGCGCTTCGTTCAACCAAGCCGTACCCATTTTAGATGGCAATGTCAAACGAGTGCTTGCCCGCCTCATTGCCCTTCCCGTACCGCCTCACAAAGCTCTCAACACACTATGGCAACACTCTACTGAACTGCTCGACCCGCAGCACCCCCGCGACTTTAATCAAGCCCTAATGGATTTAGGCGCAACCGTTTGCACTCCCAAAAACCCATCTTGCTTCTGTTGCCCCTGGCAAATGCACTGTCAAGCTTACAATTTGAACAAACAATCTGAAATTCCTATGACCGAAAGCCGTGCTGCCATTCCTCATAAATCTATTGGCGTTGCCGTCATTTGGAACAAACAAGGACAAATCCTCATCGATCGCCGCCGCCAAGAAGGGTTGCTCGGTGGACTCTGGGAGTTTCCAGGCGGCAAAGTAGAACCTGGCGAAATGATAGAAGAATGTATTGTTCGAGAAATTCGTGAGGAATTAGGGATTGAAATTCAGGTGGGCGATCGCCTCATGACCCTCGACCACGCCTACACCCACTTCCGCGTTACCCTCAACGTTCACCACTGCCAGCATCTCAGCGGTATTCCTCAGGCGATCGAATGCGACGAAATCCGCTGGGTCACCGTCGCAGACCTAGACCAATTTCCCTTCCCAAAAGCCAACGAACACATCATCACCGCCATCCGCGCCCAACTCCCCTAACCCGTACGGGTAGCGCCCCCGTGCCTACCCGTACACCGCAATGACTACCCCAAAATCCTCGCCCTCACCCCCACAAAAAATCACTTCTTCATCGACCGATTCTCCAACACCTTCCAAACCCCAAAACCTATAACAGCCGCGATCGCCACTCCAACCCCAATTCCTCCCCAATTTGTCTGCGCTTGCCCCTGATGATTCATCATCGCCATATCCTCATCACTCATAGTAGCCATATCCTTTTCCACAGCAGACGACACCGCTGGTGAAGCTCCAGGCGCTTGCCCTGCCCCAGACGCCACTGTTATCTCCGATTGCATCTCAAACGCTTCAAACTCTCCAGTCTGATTAGGCGTGCAGCTCAGCTCCATCTCATACAATCCGGGTGCCGGGAACACAACATCCGCGCCCGGAATCCCTTGATATTTCTCAGCCACGATCGCCTTTAACTCTGGCTGTAAAATCGGCTGATCGCCTTTAGTATAGGGCTGCGAATAGACGGCTAATTTACAACTTGCCTGCTCCAACGGCAAAACCTCGCCACCCTTCCGAGTCAAGGCGATCCAAACCTTCGTAGACTCTCCTGCCCTAGGATTGTCGCGAGGGTTAACGTGCCAGGTTCCAGCAACATCGCCAGAGACTTGGACTTTGTGGGCGATCGCAGGAGCAGAGAACATTGCCAGGAGCAACAATGTAGCCTCAGCAGTCTTAAAAATTTTACTCACAAATTTCTTCAGGTAAGGTTCACCCTCCAGAATACAGGTCTACCTTTTCAGAAACCGGATAGACGACTGAACCTTCTCCAGCGTTGCCGATTAGAGGATGTTTAAAGTAAAAAGTATCGCCAATCACTTGTAGGGGCGTGGCATTCGGCTAAAAAGGGCGTTGCTAAAATCCAGTTCCCCTGCCCTCTTAGGGAAGGGGTTAGGGGTTAGGTTGAGTCGGCAACGCAGCTAGATAGACCTCTCCCTAAATCCCTCTCCTGAAGGAAAGGGACTTTGAAGGGATTCATACTTTTATTCAGCAACGCCCTAAAAAGTTCTTGGACTTACCAAAATGTTCACCCGAATGCTACGCCCTTACACCTAATGTCACATCGACGCTCTTCACACATCCTTTTAGGTAATGCCGCTTAACTCTGCTCTCTGCTCTACCGCACATTCTGGAAGCTATCTACCTTGCGAGTAAACTGATCGGTAATAATCGTCATCACCGTCCGCTTACGAATCTTGATGTTGGCACTTACTGACATCCCCGACTGCACTGCAATTTCTTGTCCAGCCGTTTCAATAAACTGCTTGTCGAGCTTGATTTTGATCGGGAAACGATAGAAATTATGCTCTGGGTCAGGCGGCAATGCATCAGAGCCAATTTGCATAACCTCGCCCTTAATGTCACCAAATTCACTGAATGGGAACGAGTCAACCCGCACATCGACAATCATGCCTTTGCGGACGAAACCCACATCCGCATTCGTTACATAGACCTCAGCCAACAACCCATTACCGGGCACAATCTGCACAATGGGTTCGCTGGTGGTGGCAACAAATCCGATACCCTTAGCTTTCATGTCAAACACAACGCCGTCTACTGGGGCGCGTAGTTCTTGATATTTCAAGGTGACCATCGTCTGACTCAGCTTGTTTTTTAGCTCAGAAATTTGTGCATCGTTATCCACGATCGCCTTATTCAACTGAGTATCAATGCTGGCTAACTGCTTTTGGTTTTCGGCAATTTTGCCCAATACATCGGTATCCGTCACCGCCATCGTGTTTTGCATTTTCTCGCTGGCTCCAGCGATCGCATATTCCAGCCGCGCCATTTCTTGAGTCAGGCGATCGACCTCTTTACGCGACTCTAAAAGTTGCTGCTCCTGGCGATCGACTTGCAGCGTTCCGATGCCGCCTTCTAGGGAAAGATCCTTGAGTCGTTTATAAATATTTTCATCAATGGTGAGATTTTTCTGCGCAGCGACAAGCTGGCTCCTGGCTTGGCTCAGCTGCTGTTGAAACTGAGCCACCTCAAACTGAGCCGCCGAAGACCGAGTCCCCGACTCCCGCAAGCCCGCCTGAATTCGCACCCGTTGAGCTGTAGACAACCCTGCGGCAGTCAAATCGCCATTGAGCTGAGCTTCGTACAGGCGATTTTCGTCAATTAAAGCAGCGCGGTTGGTCGTCAGAGCCAAAACTTCTGGAGGAACGTTCACGCCCACAGCAGGTGCATTGATGCCCCCTAACTGAGAACGATAGAACTGATTCTGGCGCTCTAAAGATGCCAAAACCTGAGAATTAGACTTCTGCTCTGCCTTAGCCGCCGTTGTATCCATGCGAATCAGCACATCGCCCCGCTTCACCCGCTGACCGTCTTTAACCAAAATTTCTTCCACCACGCCGCCCACCGGAGCTTGCACAGGCTGGACGCTACCTTGGGGCTTGAGCTGTCCGGGAGCAGGCACGGCTTCGTCAATTTTGGCGAAGCAAGCCCAAAGGATGACAAAAGACGTTACCCCGACAATTCCCCACACGATCGCCCGCGACCAAAGGCTAGTTTGCTGCAATACCACAGGCTGATCGAAGACTTCGGTTCGGGTAATTTGCCCCGCATCTGACGCGCCCGCTTGAACTTTCGTAGAGGGGTCAACGGCTAAAGCCAAACGAGAACCATTGGCTTTACCGTTGCCATTGACGGCTTTACCAACGCCTTTACCATTGCCATTACCATTTTGCTTATTAACCATTGCCTGAGCCTCCTTTAACTGGGATATAGACGAGCAGCGAAATTACATTTCAGATTCTTGTTGTTGATACAGACAGAAGTACCGTCCTTTCAACGCCATGAGTTCGTCATGGGAACCCATCTCAACGGCTGATCCTTTATCCATCAGCAGAATCACGTCTGCATTTTTAATCGTGCTCAAGCGGTGCGTAATAAAGAATACAGTTCGATCTTGAAATACTTCAGCCAGATTGAGGCAAACCTGGCGCTCAGAGTCGTAATCTAGGGCGCTGGTGGCTTCATCCAAAATCAGTAAGTTAGGATTTTGAAGGACAGTTCGGGCGATCGCCACTCGTTGGCGCTGTCCCCCCGATAAAGCCGAACCCCGCTCTCCAACCCTAGTATTGTATCCATTGGGCAGCTCCATGATAAATTCGTGAGCCGCCGCCGCTTTAGCAGCCTTAATAATTTCGTCAGAGGAAGCGTTAGGGCAAGTGAGAGCAATGTTTTCCTGAACAGAGCCATCAAATAGCAGCGTATCTTGGGGCACAATGCCGACCTGTTGCCGCAGCGAGTACAGCTCCACCTTAGCAATATCGTAACCGTCAATCACAATCCGTCCAGATTCCAAGTCGTACAGACGAGGCAAGAGCTTCATCATCGTACTCTTCCCCGAACCGCTCTGCCCGACGATGCCGACAAAAGAACCAGCGGCAAAATCTAAGCTGACGCCGTTAAGCTGCCAGGGTCCACTCGTGCCAAACCGGAATAGCACATCGTCAAACCGCACGTTCCCGACAATCGGAGGCATGGGAATGTTTTGGCGATCGAGTTCATTAGCTTCAGGCTCGGCGTCTACAATGTCGCTCAAGCGCTCAATCGACAGCCCCACTTCTTGGAAGTTCTGCCAAAGTTGCGCCAACCGCAATAATGGGCTAGTCACGTAGCCTGAAATAATCCGAAAGGCGATCAGTTGACCTAAAGACATTTGCTGATCTAGCACTAAGGAAGCCCCCACCCACAGCACCAGCAAGCCCGAAAGCTGGTTGAGGAAGTTACTCGCCGAACCTGCCGTGGTCGAAGTTAGAACCGTTTTAAAGCCAGCGCTGACATACCGCCCATAGCGTTGCTGCCACTGCCATCTGGCTCGCAGCTCCATGTTCTGAGCCTTGACAGTCTGAATCCCAGAGACAACTTCCACCAAGTAAGACTGGGTTTCGGCATTGCGCTCGGCTTTAACCCGCAGTTGATTCCGAATCAGGGGCGAAGCGACGACCGCCAGCAGAATAAACAACGGCACTGTTGCCAACGCAACCAGCGTCAGCAGCCAGCTATAAAACAGCATGACCACGATGTAGATGACGGAGAAGATGGCATCTAGCACCACGGTTAGAGCCGTCCCCGTTAGGAAACTCCGAATATTTTCTAGTTCGTTAATTCGGGTCGCCAGTTCACCCACGGGGCGCTTTTCAAAGTAGCGAAGGGGCAGACGCAGCAGATGGTCAATAATCTCTGACCCCAGCGCCATGTCGATGCGGTTAGTGGTGTCTACAAACAGGTACGTTCGCAAAGTGGTGAGAATGGCTTCGGCGATCGCTAGTCCAATTAAGAAGATCCCCAATACATTCAGCGTATCCGCACTATTTTGCACAATCACTTTATCAATGATCACCTGCACCATAAGCGGATTGGCGAGGGCAAAGAGCTGCACAAAAAACGAAGCAACAAATACCTCAAACAGTACCTTACGATGCTTTTGAACAGCAGGCAAAAACCACTCCAGGCTGAACCGCTTTTGAGGCGTTTGAGACGTGGGCTTAATCAGCAGAACCTCGCCGCGATCGCCCCAGGTCGAGGCAAACTCAGCAGGCTTGCGCCGAATGATGCCTAGTTCGGGCACGCCAATCACTAGCTCTTTCTCGCTAACCTCATACAACAGCGCCACATTCTCTTGCCACATCACCATTGCCGGCGCTTCTAACCGACCGACGGCGTTGGCAGGGACGGTGACTAATTGAGCGTGCAAACCCAGCATTTCCGAGACAGCACCACAAAGCTCCAGGGAAATTTCGCCACTTCGCTGTTGCTGATTGACTAACACGCGCCGAATCACATCTTTGCGGAAAGGCATATTAAGGTGCAAGCAAAGCATTTGAATACAAGCCATTGCTGAATCCAACTGTCCTCGCCCCCGAACGTGGGGATACTTTTGCGGGGTTTGGGAGTCGTTGAAATTCCTGCCGCTGTACGCTGGATCAGGCTCAGGAGGACGATCGGGGGCATAGGGAATATCGACAACTTCAGCATGGACGGCTTTTGCCTCATCCATCGGCTCTTCAGTATCAATATCAATCTTCTCGGTCATGGAGACCGGAAAACCGATCAGCCGAGCTGCCTGGTCGCCAGTCACCTCTAAGTCAGTCCCGTTGACTGTATCGACCCGACCGCTAACGGGTAAGTCATTCACTTTGCCGCCGCCGCTGACGAGCCAAATTCGGTCAGACTCTAGCTGATGGACGGGAATTCTACCAGGGGGAATGTTGCACACCACGGCTTCGGTTTCGGCTTGGAATGCCAGTTCTTTCAGGTTGGCATCGCCATTTGCCTGCCGATGTAGCTCTGCGCCCAGTAGATCAAAGACTTCAATCAGCGGACACTGTTTACGAAAGGCGATCGCCAGTTCGGGTTCCCGCTCTAACAACAGCATGAAGTCAGCGGCAGAGAGCGTGAGACAGATGGTTTCAGTGGAAGCGATCGCCGTTTCACAAGGCACGCCCCGCACCAAACCGACCCAGCCTAAAATGTCTCCCGGCTTCAAAATGCCCAAGGTAACGGGGCGCTGTGTTCGAGGATCATAGGCAAGCGATCGAACATGACCTTGATACAGCACCGACACTTGCGCCGGCATTTTGTCGCGCACCAGCACCGCCTGACCCATGCGATAGCGCAACATCTGCATTCGCTCGGTTAAAAAGTCGAGGGTTGCCGAAGAGAGTTGGTCGAAAGGGGGGACAGTCGCCAGGAATTCTTGGACAGTAGATTTTGTATAAGTCATGGGGCGCTGGGGGCGAGAGTATTAATAGCCAGGGGCTGAAGCTTCGAGAGTTGTTCTTGTAGCCAAGTGTTAAAGCATTCATCAAGTAATCGACGACGCATCGGGTCATCTAATTGTGCCGGGATAAATTTCTCCAGACGAACCAGCACTAGCCACTCACCCACACGGGTTGGCGCACTAATTTGACCAGGCTGACTGAGGCTTAACAACTGTGCTAACACGGGGTGCGGCACACTCAGTTCTACAGGTCCAATCAACCCATCGGTTTGTGCCTCCGGGCCCTGAGAGTAGGTGCGTGCTAATTCGGCAAAGGTTTGTTCGCCTTCTAGCACCCGAAAATAAATTTCTTGGGCAATGCCTACATCTTGGGTGCGCACCAACGAGTAAATAACTTTATCTAACTGGTTTTTACGGCTGAGGAAATAAGACTCGACCTTCTGACCCCAAACTTTTTGCTTAAATTTGTCGATCCGCAGCTCCCGTGTGGCGAGGGAGTCGAGCTGTTGAGAGTTCATGCCGTATCGCCCTAACCAGGCTTGGCGATCTTCTTCTGAGGCAATTTCATTTTGGGTCTGGAAATGTTCTGTAGCCTGGGCATTTTCTTCGGGAGTACACTCTATAGACGCGATCGCCTGGTCAATTAAAATCTCTTGGACAAATCGCGGCATCATTTGATAGCCTGCCAACAAAGGCAAGATTTCTTCAGCCGTGATTGAACGATTGTCAATTTGCAAAACTACAGCCATCTAATTAAGTCTCTACATTCAGGTAGGCACGAACTAACCGCACACTTTAGAACTTGCCCAAATTCTTGAGTAATGCTTCCCACTCAGTTTATTCAAACTGCTCAAAAATTCAAAGAGTGGACAAAAATAAAGTGTATTTCCAAATAGTTGCCTTTAGCACCATATTGCCGAAGAATATCCGTCTTTGTGCAGTTTCGCATAAAAAATTATTAACAATGACTTGACCAATAAAGATCCAATGAAAATCTAACGAATTCGGCAAAGACATCTTAAACCTTCTTGATATCAAATCACTTAAGGGATCTGCATTGAAATAAAGTCCCAATGGGATGCGTTAGCTTTCTAGCCCCCTAAATCTCCCAATTCTGGGGGACTTCCGAGCCTTTCAAAGTCCCCCAGAATTGGGAGATTTAGGGGGCGGATCGGGACGTTATTTCATTGCTACTCCCTAAGCACTTTTAAGGTATAAAAAAATACCCGTATTTACAACTTAAGGCAATGGGTATTACAGAATATCTGCTGTTTTTCAGTATTAGGGTAAATCAGCTTGAAATCGTCTTTTAGAAGTCAGCTTTTTACCCTACTCAGCGTCTTCTCGCAGAGGCTAAACTTTAAAGTATTGTCCCTACAAAATTTGTTGCAGGTCTTTATTCCTACTACAAGCAAACTTATTACTGATTAGGAGTAATCTCCGGCACTATGCACAAGATTCTGTCAGGCTCATTAAGTGTCGAAAGACTGACGATTGAAATCGCGGGTTTACCCGAATCTTTGGAGGGAACTCGGCTGGTGCAACTCTCGGATTTGCACTACGACGGACTCAGGTTGTCTCAAGAAATGCTGACCAAGGCGATCGCCACCAGCAACCATGCCCAGCCCGATATAGTGGTACTCACGGGCGACTATATTACTGACTCCACTACGCCTATGGAAACATTAGCGCGATCGCTCCAGCAGCTTCAAAGCCAGCTCGGCGTCTATGCCGTGCTGGGCAACCACGATCATTACCGTCCCGGTTTCAAAGCTACCGTCACCGATGCTTTAACCCAGGTCGGTATTCATGTTCTCTGGAATCAAATTGCTTACCCTTGGGGGTCGGAATTCCCGGTTGTGGGTTTAGCAGATTTTTGGTCACGCGAGTTTGATCCGGTCTCGGTTTTTTCCAAAATCCCTGCCTCAGTGCCACGACTGGTTCTCTCCCACAATCCCGACACTGCCGCGCCGCTACAAGCTTGGCGAGTCGATTTACAGCTTTCGGGTCATACCCACGGCGGACAGATCGTGGTGCCGGGTCTAGGACCAGTAGCAGGCTGGCTAGAGCTAGGTAAAACTCATCTCCCTTCCTTCTTGCACCCGTGGATTCCATTTTCACGAAATAATAGCGATCGCATCGTGCGTCACTGGGAATGGTCGGAGGGCTTGCACTCAGTGGGCACGAACCTGCTTTACGTCAATCGGGGGCTGGGTACCTACGCACCAGGACGGCTGTTTTGCCCCCCCGAAGTGACCATTATTACGTTAATTGCTAAGCCCGTTCCCCAACGAAAAACCTCGCCAGCAATGAGCTTGACGAGGCATTAGCATTCAAAAGACTGCCTCTACCGACGATTGAGCGCTGCATTGCTGCGGTTCTGGGCAGTTGGGCTATTGTGCTCTCGGAGATAGTTGGTCACCATACTGATGCTGGGTAAGCGTAAGGTCATGAGCTTACTCAGCACTCGCTCAACCGAGATGCGGTTGGTGCGGTTAGCGGCAATTACCATCAAGATCTCATCCACTTGAGTGGTCAAGAAACTAGCATCTGTTAATCCATAAAGGTGAGGAGTATCATAAATGACCAGATCGTACTGCTGCTGGAATTTCTCCATTAGCCGCTTCATTTGGTCAGAGCCGAGGAGCCGAGCCGAACCTGGCACCGCAGGGCCCGCCGTGAGCACATAGAGGTTGTCATCTAGGGGCGACTGTTGAACCAACTCTTCGACATTAAAGTTGCGGGCAAGCACTCCACTCAATCCGCCCGTGTTAGGCACATCCAAACGGTTGTGAACTTGGGGTTGGCGCATGTTGGTGTCTACCAATAGCACTCGCTGTCCTGCTCCAGCCGCAGTTTGAGCCAGGTAAACTGCGATCGTAGTTTTGCCATCGCCCGACTCTGGGGAAGCCACCATTAACGAACGAATAGGCGGTTCAGAAAGCCGAATGTTGGAATAAAGGTCGCTAAACGCCTCCCGGAAGGAGGCAGTTCCTAAACGGCTATCGCTAACCGCCAGGTCATCGACTGTACCGAAGGTTGAGGGAAAGTCGAGCGCCTGCTTTGCGCCTCTAGAGAACGGAATGATGCCAACTAGGGGCAGTTGAATGCTCTCTTGGATATCTTCAACAGAGTAGAAGACGTTGCGATATTTTTCTAGGAGCAGTGCCAGCAGCGAACCAAGCAGCAAGCCCAGGGCAACACCGCCCAAAACCCAGCGAGAAGCTTGAGAAGGAAGAGGAACCGGGTTGCCATCTTTGTCGCGGGGAACCAGGGGATCAGAGACAAGTTCCCAGGGCACTTCGGTCTGAGCGGTTTCAATTCGCAGCGATTCTTGCTGAGTTTGGAGGCGACTAAGGGTTTCGGTAGAAATCTGCAATTCGCGGGTCAGGTCATTGTAACGACGGGCAACTGCGGGGAACCGCTGAAGTCGTCCGTCAAATGCGCCTTTAGCCCGATTAACTGACTGATTTCGAGCTTCCAACATTTGGATCTGGTTACCTGCTGTCACCATCTGACCAATCAGCCCAATCCGGACTGAGTTTTGAAAGGCTGACATCTGTGAATTGCCGACGCTGCCTTTAAGATTTTGCCCAATCACGGCTTGAGCTTGCCCCGTCATTAGCGCCAGGATATTCTTTTCGCGTTCTCGTAGAGACTTGACGAGGGGGGCTTCTTCGTTGAAGCGGGCAAGTTCGGTAGCAATCTGGGTTTGAACTTCTTGGAGAGAGGCTTTAGAAGCTTGGTACGTTGGATCTTCGCTCAACGCAGAAGCGGCGATCGCCTCATTGGGAGATAACTGCAACTGTCGCTGTAAATTGGCATACAGAATCCGCTGTTCCTCCAGTTCTCGCTGAGTTTCTAGCTGCTGAGTCGTGATTTCATTAATCCTCGTAGATAGTTGCCCACCTTGCGTCGCTGGGTCTATCAGTCCGTATTGCTGTTGCAGATTTTGCAAATCATTCTGGAGATTGTTGACCCGTTGCTTGACTTCAGGCAATTGGTCATCAATAAACTTAATCCCTTCTCCTGAGCGAGTTTTGCGTTCTTCCAAACTATATTGAAGATAGCGAGCAGCAGTTACCTTTAAGACCTTCTGGACAAGCGCTTCATTACTGCCTTCAAAGGTCACTTTGATGATTTTAGTAGGGTCTGGGCTATCTTCGCGTGCCAGCCGTTCTACTTTTAACCCTGCTTTGAGATCTTCGTAGGTAAATTCAGGAAACTGGGTTTGGGTTTCCTGAACAATTTGGTTCAGTTGGGTAGGATTTTGCAAAATCTCAAGTTGGGTTGGGTAGTCCACCGAGAAATTCTCTCGGTCAGGAACGCCGCCCGGAGCGTTTCGAGTCAAGTTAGAGGGGTCAACCGCTCTTGCTTCGTTGGAGACTGGCTCCACCAAAATTTGGAAGTCGCCTTGATAAACGTCTGGGATGCGCATGGCTTGCCAAGCAGCAGCAACGGTAATAGCGGTAGTAACTCCTGCGATTAAAAGCGCCTGTCGCTGTAGGGTTCTGCCCAGCGATCGCAGGTTTATCCCTCGATTCGGGAGATTATCGCCATCCTCTATATCTGGCAGTGGCTGCATCAGCGGGGGTCTAGCCCTCATGACGGGTGCCAAGCTTTGAGATGTCTGCTCTGTCTCCATGTTGCCCTCTGTTTAGCTTTAATTAGCTCTAATCGTCTATTCCTCAGGAAAACCAGAGGTTTAATCACTCACATCTTTCAACCGTCTAACCAAAATCGATTAATTATTGTTATTGAATAAGTCATCGAAGACGTTGAAGATTCCGAAGATATTCCCCAGGGGTCTAAAGAAGTTGTCGAGCGTATCGCCCGTTTGAGCTATCCCTGACCGTCCTACCACAATTGTGTCAAACTCTCGCAGCGAGGGATTAGTTTCTTCATTAATACCCGCAGTTAAGTCGATCGGAATCGTTCGCCGAACCGCCGAACCATCAGAATTGAGACGAATCAAGATGACGTCTTTCCGTCTGGCTCTGGCACTTTCAAAGCCACCTGCCGTTAACAGCGCTTGATTCAAAGACGTGTTAGGTGCAACTTCAACCGTGCCTGGAGCCTTAACCTCTCCCACTACATTCACTAAGATAGTAGCAGGGGCAAAGCTAGAAGAACCGTTGAGCAGGGCTTCTTCGGCACTGACGAAGGCGGATTGGGGCACCAGCAGAGTGTCGCGATCGCGCAGGGCAATATCTTGCTGAATTTGCCCCGATCGTAGCAGTTCCCAAAGGTTAACCTTAATCGTTTGCTGGGAGCCATCGGGCTGAGGGCGATTGACTTGCACCTCACGCAGGTTAGCCAATTGGGTGATGCCGCCTGCCTGCTGTAGCGCCTGGGTCACCGTCGGCCATTGGCTGGCAACACTGCCACCCGCAACCGCTGCATCGCCAACCAAAATTTGGTTCGTCTGCCCTTGGGGGCTAATAATGTAAGGCCCTGGACGTTTCACCGCTCCAACCACATTCACCCGAAGCGTCCGGGCGGTCAAAAGATTGACGGTGATTATAGGGTTGCGAACGTAAGGCGCGTAAGCTTCCTCTAATCGGTCAGAAGCCGCCGATAGCGTCAACCCTTGAAGCTTGAGTTTACCGACCCAAGGCAAGTTAACAGAGCCATCAATTAGCACCACGTATTGCCCCTGAGCACCACTTAATTCGGGGACATCGAAGACATTTAGCCCAATTTGATCACCTGCTCCAAGCCGGTATTCCTCCTCTTGATAGCCCGTCGTAGGCACTTGAGTGCGCGGCACATCGAGGCGGCTGGGGGTCAATGGCGTTGCCGGACGGGGCGTTACGGGGTTAGCTGAAGGCGCTGGGGAGGCAGAAGGAGATGGAGAAACTGAAGGGATGGGAGGAGTGGAGGGCGCAACTGGGGTTTGTGCCTGCCCCGGAGTGGCGCCTAGGGTCGCTGCTACTATAGCCGCCGCCAGTCCTAGGGGTTGAAGCGTCTGCCGCAATCTATTGAAATCGCAAGTTATAACTAACCTCTGATACTCAAGCGCCATAGGAATTATAGGAATTTTATAGAACTGAGCCTTTTGGATGTGCTTTACCGTAGCTCTCATAGCTTTTACTGAAACCCTAAAGAATCTAAATGAAGTTTCTGTAGAAAAATCGACGCATAGTCGCGGTCTCGATTGCTTCCTTATTTCGCCCTCAACCAGGGTTCATTCTCTGTGTACGATATCTATGTACGTAGAAGTTAATGAGCGGTCGGGAGAATTATGCCTGAAATCTCCATCCAAACTATCACAAAGTTGCTGACGGTCAAGCCTAAAACTAGACGATACGGCTAGATTTTCATCGTTTTTTCATCAAGTCAATATGACATCTTGATGAAACTTTTGTATAAAGTATTACGTTGCTCACAGGCTTTTAACATCTTTCTCCGAAGATTTAACTAAGGTTATAGGGTAAGTCACTAAGATTGGCGATTTATTAATTAAGGATGAGGCGATCGCTTCTTTTCTAAAAAACCGTAGGTATTACGTAGAATTGAGCAAGGTAATTGTCCGCTTGTCTGGACAAACATTGTTTTTCTGTGATGCTTAATGGTTGCGCCCCTTGATGGGCTCATTCCGCCCAATTCATTCCTGTTCTTTTAAGAGAATCCTTATGTCTGTTACTCCACCTCTCTCGTCGCCTGCTCGTCTGAGGGTCGTTGTGCTCAACTATCGCACCCCTGAGTTAACCATTGCTTGCCTCCACTCTTTGGTCAATGAGGTCGAGGCACTGCCCGGAACGCAAGTCACAATTGTTGATAATGACTCGGCAGACGGATCAGTTGAACAAATTTCGGCAGCGATCGCCACCGAAAACTGGGATTGGGTTACCTTTCTACCTCAAGATCGCAATGGGGGCTATGCCTTTGGGAATAACGTTGCCATTCGTCCCGCCCTAGCCGCTGACTCCCCTCCCGACTATATTTTGCTGCTCAACCCTGACACAGTGGTTCGACCGGGCGCCCTACAAGCCCTGGTCGATTTCATGGACAAAACGCCAGAAGCCGGAATTGCGGGCAGTCGCCTCGAAGAGCCAGATGGGACACCCCAATGCTCGGCGTTTCGGTTCCCCAATGTTTGGAGCGAGTTAGACAGCGGGTTACGGTTAGGCTTAGTCACGCAGCTCTTAGCCCAGCAGATCGTCCCCATTCTGCCAGTCACTGAATTGATTCAGCAGGTCGATTGGGTGGCTGGAGCTAGCATGATTGTGCGGCGACAGGTCTTTGAAACAGCGGGCTTGATGGATGAGAAATACTTCCTATATTTTGAGGAAGTTGACTTTTGTGTTGCTGCTAAGAATGCCGGTTGGTCTTGTTGGTATGTTCCAGAAAGCCGGGTAGTGCACTATGTAGGGCAAAGTTCAGGAGTGACTGATACCAAGCGCAAACCCAAGCGCCGTCCGACTTATTGGTTCAATTCACGACGTCGATTCTTCGTTAAAAACTACGGGTGGAGCTACGCCGTTGTGACAGAGATCGCCTGGGCTTCGGGCTTTGCGCTGTGGCGAATGCGGCAACTGATTCAGCAGAAACCTGATGATGATCCACCGAATATGTTGGGAGATTTTATTCTTAATAGCGTGCTGCTCAAAGGAGGTGGAGAGATTTGAACGAAGTAGAAGTGTCTAATGATTTGGTCGATTCGACGGTCGATCGCGTAGGTAAATCCTCAGAAATCGAGAAATCTTCAGAAATCGAGAATTTAGATCCGATGCTCACGCTGTGGCAACAAATTCAGGAAGACTGGGAGGCGCACGGACGCGACTGGACTAAGCCTGGATTTCGGGCAGTGGCAATTCAACGGTTTGGAGTTTGGCGAATGTCGATCAAACCCATTGTGCTCCGTGCTCCGCTTAGCATTTTCTATCGATCGCTCTATCGCAAAGTTCGCAACACCTATGGGATTGATTTGCCCTACTCGGTACAACTGGGTCGGCGGGTAGTGGTTGAACATCAAGGGGCAATTGTTATTCACGGCAACTGCGTTATTGGCGATGACTGCATTATTCGACAAGGGGTAACTCTAGGCAATCGCTACCTCGATCGCCCTTTAGAAGCGCCAGTTTTGGGCGATCGCGTTAACGTAGGGGCGGGGGCGAAAATCCTCGGTCAGGTTAATTTGGGTGATGACGTCAATATTGGCGCAAACGCAGTGGTATTGATAAATGTGCCCATTGGAGAAACCGCTGTTGGGATTCCGGCAAAAATTCTTAAGCCAAAAGCCGAGTAAATGGTCGATTCTTTGGAATGGTGCGGGCTAGGTTCGGCTGAAATACCGGACTGGTTTTTAGCGATCGTGCGTCAACAGCAAGCTATTGGACAGGATGCCGGACGGTATGCAGCCCAACTGCTGTGGCAGCGGGGCATTCGTGAGGCGAATCAGCTTGCGGGCTTTTTGAACCCCAATCACTATCAGCCCACCAGTCCCTTTGCCTTGGGCGAAGACATGCAGCAAGCGGTTGAGCGATTAGTAGCTGCTCAGCAAAAAAGCGAACGGGTCGTGATTTGGGGCGATTTTGATGCAGATGGCATCACGGCAACCGCTGTTTTATGGGACGGATTGGGACAGTTTTTTCCAGCCGATCGCCTAACTTACTTCATTCCCAATCGCTTGACCGAATCTCATGGGCTGTCGGTGGCGGGAATAGACGCTCTGGTTGACTGTGCGCTGATTGTTACGGGTGATACGGGCAGTACAAACACCACAGAAATTGATTATGCGCACGGTCTAGGCATCGACGTGATTGTGATTGATCATCACCCTTCAGTGGTCGATCGCCCCACCGCGCGCTGCTTTGCAGATACCGCAGGGGTCGCCCGCATCAATCCTCACACGCTGCCTGCCGACCATCCCTTTGCCCATTTATCAGGGGTTGCTCTAGCGTACAAATTGGTAGAGGCGATGTACGAAACCCTGCCAGAAATGCCTCAACGACCATTGGCAGATTTGCTAGATTTGGTGGCGATCGGGCTAATGGCTGATCTGGTTCAACTCAAAGGCGACTGTCGATATTTGGCGCAGATCGGCATTGCTCAGTTGCAGCGAACAAAGCGACCCGGAATCGTCAAGCTGCTGGAATTGTGTCAACGCAGTGGCGATCGCCCCACCGATATTTCGTTTGGGTTGGGTCCTCGAATTAACGCCATCAGCCGCATTCATGGCGATGCTCGCTTTTGTGTGGAGCTGCTCACTAGCCGTGATCCATCTCGCTGTCGGCATTTGGCAGAAGAGACGGAGCTAGCGAATGCCCGCCGTAAGTCTTTGCAAAAGGACATGGCTCAGCAGGTGAGAGCACGGATTGCCCAGTTAGATTTATCAACGACCCGTGCCATTGTGCTAAGCGACCCACAGTGGTCAATTGGGGTGCTGGGGTTAGTGGCAGCGCAGATGGTGCGAGAGTATGAGCGTCCGGTAGTTTTGTTAGGAATGGAGCATCCTACTTCTGATAATGGTGAGGCGAGAGGAGCAGCGCGATCGCCTGAAGCCATTGACCTGTACCCATTGCTCAAAGGGCAGGCGCATTGGCTCAATGACTTCGGTGGACATCCGCTAGCAATGGATTTAAGTTTGCCGATAGAGAATATCGATCTGTTTGCCGCCGCCATCAATCGCCAGCTTCGACAGCAGTTTCCAGCGAACCTGACCGAACTAAGGGCAGATTTAACCGTGACGGTGACGGAGTTAGGACAAGATTTATTTCGAGAGCTAAAGCTGTTAGAACCCTATGGAATGGGCAATCCGGTACCTCGGCTGCTGATTCAGAACTGCTGGTTTGAGAAAGTTTGGCACCGTAATATTGAAGATTGGCGGGGGCGCAAGATTCGCTACATTAAAACTGAATTTGAACTCTGGGACGAAGGCACAAAGCTAGGGTTTCCAGGCATTTGGTGGGAACATTACCGGGATGAAATTTTACCAGGACGATGTGATGCGATCGCCGAGTTAGACTTCAACACTGCTAAAAAGCGCTACGAGATCCGCCTCATTGCCCTTCGCCCGACCCGCACTCTTGCCCCCAGCATTCAGCTCGATTGGCTGTTAGATTATCGCGGTTTGCCCCAACTACCCACTGCCGAAGTTCTGCAATTAAATGAATGCCCTAGCCATTGGAGTGAACTGCAAACCCTGTTTCGGGAAGCGGTGAAAACTCAGCAAAAGCTGGCGATCGCTTATCCTTCTCCTACTTTTACCCTACCTAGCCAAACCTGGCAAACTCTAGTTGGCATTGCCAAATATCTCAGTCGCACGGGCAAGGCGGCGACCTACGAGCAGTTTGTGCAGAAGTTAGCGCTGAGCGATCGGGCGTTGCGGCTAGGCTTCCAAACGCTTGAGGTAGTGGGGTTTGCCATAGATTATGAAGGCGATCGATTGCAAATGACGTATCGATCGGCAGAAATAATTGAGGAAGAATCTGAGAAGAAATCTGAGGCAGATCAGGCAATCGCCCATTTTCTAGAAGTCGTTCAAGAAGAGCAATTCTACCGCCGTTATTTCTATGAAGTGCCGCTGACCACGATTCAAGCCGTTGCCTATCAAACCGTGCGGGGATTGATAGAGTAAAGGAGATTGATAGAACGTCTCTCATTTCCCATCTTTGGCAGGGACAAAGGGAAAATCCAATTAAAAGGACATTCAGGATGACATTAACCACCCCAATTGATCAGCGCGAAGAAACCCGCGATCGCATTCAAACCCTGCTTCACCAGCAACGCGCCTTTTTCAGCACCCGGCAAACCCAAGAGGTTGACTTTCGCCTGACGCAACTCAAAGCGCTGAAGCAAGCCATCCTAAACCGCCAGGATGAGATCGTTGCCGCCATTCATGCCGACTTAGGCAAACCCGAATTTGAGGCTTATTTAACTGAAATAGGCGTGACTCAAGAAATTGACTACGCCATCAAACACCTCCGTAGCTGGGTTAAGCCTCAAAAAGTATCGACCTCACTGGTCATCTTTCCAGCCAGCGCCCAGATTCGACCAGAACCATTGGGCGTTGTTCTGATTATTAGTCCTTGGAATTATCCTTTTCAGCTAATGATTGCGCCTTTGGTCGGGGCGATCGCGGCAGGTAACTGCGCTTTGCTCAAGCCTTCAGAACTTGCCCCGCACACTTCGCAAATCATCACTCAAATCATTCAAGCGACCTTTGCCCCCCACTATATTGCCGTAGTAGAAGGAGGCATAGAAACGAGTCAGGCACTGCTAGAAGAGAAATTTGACCACATCTTTTTTACCGGAGGAACGGCGATCGGGAAGGTGATCATGGCAGCCGCAGCCCAGCACCTCACCCCCGTTACGCTAGAGCTAGGCGGCAAGAGTCCCTGCATTGTCGATCGCGATATTCATCTCGAACACACAGCCCGCCGGATCATTTGGGGCAAATTTCTCAACGCCGGACAAACCTGCGTTGCTCCCGACTATCTTCTTGTCGATCGCCAAATCAAACCTGCCCTCCTTGCCGCCCTGCAAAAAACCATCCGCGAGTTTTACGGCACTGATCCATCTCAAAGCCCAGATTACGGGCGGATCATCAGCCCCCGGCATTTTTCGCGGTTAGCAGATTTATTGCAAGGGAAGATTTTAATTGGCGGTGAGACGAAGGCAGACGAGCGCTACATTGCGCCGACCGTGATTGATCAGGTGAGTTGGACAGATGCCATCATGCAAGATGAGATTTTTGGACCTATTTTGCCAATTGTGGAATATGAAGACCTGGGAGAAGCGATCGCCCAAATCAACGCCCGTCCCAAACCCCTCGCCCTTTATCTCTTTTCTAAAAATAAACAAGTCCAAAACCGCGTTTTGCAAGAAACCTCATCAGGTGGCGTTGCCATCAACGAAACTATCATGCAAATTGCACCTTATACTTTACCGTTCGGCGGAGTAGGCAGCAGCGGTATGGGCAGCTATCACGGCAAGTTCAGCTTCGACACTTTTTCCCATCGCAAGAGCATTTTTTGCAAACCCTTTTGGCTCGATATCAAGCTACGGTACGCGCCCTATGCTGGAAAAATAAAATGGGTCAAACAGCTCATGGGCAAATAATCCAGTGGCACAATCTTAGACGGGAGCAGAAGTTGCTCCCGCTTTTATGAGGTGTCAGCAACAAGTTTGGGTGGGGAATAGTGAATAGTCGCTTTTGGTCGCTTGCTCAAAAAACTGGGCACACAGGACAGGATTCAGAACTGTCCACCCATAAAAGGGCACTAGCAGATAAGCCGCTATGGTGTTTGTAGGTGCTAAGGAGTCTGCGATCGCAAGTTGAACCGCAGTTTTTTAATTTATGACGGCAATGCTCACCTCTTCCCACATGTCGATGGAAACTATATCTCCTACTCAACCCATCACTGCCATTAACTCTCGGTTTTCGCCCTGGTTAGTTCCCCTCGCATATTTTCTTTGTCGGCTGATCCTGCCTTTATTTTTCAAGCACATTGAAATTATAGGACAGAAAAACTTACCCCTCGAAGGTTCAGTGGTGTTAGCTCCCACCCATCGATCGCGCTGGGATGGCATTTTAATTGCCTTTGCTGCCGGACGTTTGGTAACGGGCAGAGATATGCACTTTATGGTGACCCAAGATGAGTCAGAAGGGTTTCAGGGTTGGATACTCAAAAGGTTGGGCGGATTTCCGATTAATCCTAAGCATCCTTCAGTGGCAAGTTTGCGCCACGGCATTAAAGTTTTACAAAATCAGCAGATGATGGTGGTTTTTCCAGAAGGCAATATTTTTCGGGGTCGTGAAATTAATCCGCTGAAGCCAGGGTTAATTCGGCTGGCACTACAAGCCGAATCAAATCAGCCCAACTTAGGCGTCAAGGTTGTGCCAATCACGCTCACCTACAGCCACGTCATTCCGCGCTGGGGCTGTGAGGTAACGATTCGCATTGGTGAGCCTATTGAGGTTGCGCACTACAATCAGGTAAGTGCAAAACAAAATGCTAAGCAGTTAGCGGGAGATCTGACGACAGCATTAGAAGGGTTAAGTGCGATTGAGGGGAATGAAGAAGGAATTCTGTCGTTTGTTAGCCAGGGCTAAAGACTAACTATTTAGCCCAGTACGAAACAGATTCACAATGTTATGTAGAACTGCTGCTTTATGGTTCAGGTTTATCGACTAGCAGATATGTCAAAGTCTTCCAATCAGGCACACTTTTTGAATGCTTAATTACGGAAAGTGTGAACACAGATATGGCGAGTCATGCTTCCACTCTTAGAGCATTTGAAACCCAGGTTTCGGAACCTTTGCTTGACACATCTGTAACCTCAACTAGGAGCAGTGAGTTGAGGGGTTTGGGTGATGCATTACGCTGGCGCTAATGCATCCTACAAGATGGCGATCGTACTTTCCAACCCAAAGATTCAAAGACATGCACGACCTCGCGCCCACTCATTACAGGAAGAGCAGAACCCACTACGCTACGACCTCAACCTGATGCGTTTCAACTGTAAGCGGCATCCCACGCTCTGCCCGAACCTGTAGACAAGCTAAGATTGCATCCTTGATGTTTTCAAGGGCTTCTTGCCGTGTCTGACCTTGACTTACACAGCCTGGAATGCTGGGACACTCCACAATCCAAATTCCATCTTCATCGCGATCGAGCGTCACACTAAACCTCATAAAATCCTCCTGACAAAAAAGTACCATCGTACATTTTATTTTTCTACTGTTAAACGCCTAATCCAAAAATTATTCATACCACTGATTTTGTACCTTACCCATTGTTAAACAGAGACTTACTGTTAGGTAGAATTGCTGCTGGTTTGTGACTCAGCGCGATCGCCTCTCTTGTAGGATGCGTTATTAACGCATCACCTTCATCACCTTATCGAATCAACCCTCTTTTATGGATCATCTGCTGGCTTGGGTAGACTAATCAACAAATCCTAACAGCATCATCCCATGACCAACTACCGCAGAAGCAGAATTGAGGGCGGCACCTACTTCTTTACCCAGGTCACGCATCAAAGACAACCTTGGCTTTGTACCGATGTTGCCCGTCCTTTGCTGCGCTCTGCGTTTCTCAAGGTGCGTGAAAAATATCCGTTTACCATTGATGCCATTGTGCTGTTACCTAACCACATCCATTGCATCTGGACACTACCACCTAGTGATAGTGATTATGCAACTCGTTGGCGACTGATTAAAAGTGATGTCACTAGGCAGGGAGCATTGCAGCTACAGGTGCAGGCAAACCGGAGTGAGTCCCGGCAGAAACGGAGAGAGGGTAATCTCTGGCAGCGAAGATTTTGGGAACATTGGATTCGAGATGATGCCGATTTTGCACGGCATTGTGATTATATTCATGGCAATCCGGTGCGGCACGGGCTATGTCAGCAAGCAGTGGAGTGGAAATATTCGAGTTTTCACCGATATGTGGCGCAGGGTGTTTACTCGGTTGGTTGGGGCGTGAAGGATGAATTGATGCCGCTGTTGGAGGTTTGGGAGCGGTGAGTTGAGGGGTTTGCGTGATGCGTTACGCTAGCGCTAATGCATCCTACAAGATGGCGATCGCACTAATTCAAAGACAGCACTAGCAATACGGTTTGGGGAAAATGCCAGCCAGAAAGTTTTAACCTAACTCTCTCCCTCCTTCTCCTGAAACCCGCGCACAATCCGAGATAACTCCTTCTTTTCATCTCCCGTAATCCGGCTAGGCGAGCCGCTGATGATGCCCTCGAAGTTGCGGAAAGGTTCCTTAATTTCAGGGCCTTGAGCGCTGATGGTGTACTCTCGAATTCCTTTATCGTGCCAGGAACCGCGCATCTTAAACACGTTAATGGCGCGTGCCATTTCACCCCGAATTTCTACATATTGCAGCATTAAAATTGTGTCAGTAATAGTAGAAATATGGGAATTGGTGATGGAGTTAGACCCCATAAATTGATCGGTAGTGTTGGTAAAAAAGCCAGTGATTTCTTCTTGTTTGGCAAAGCCAGTCACTCCAATCACGAACTGCCGGAAGGCGTTGTTGCTAACGCCTCGCGCTAAAGCGGAGAGAGAGTCGATCGCAATTCTCGAAGGCTTAAACTCAGCAATTTCAGATTTGATAGTTTGTAAATGATCTTCTAAGCCTGATGATTCAGGATAGGTGCAAAGAATTTTGAGCAATCCTTTTTGCTCTAGCTCTTCAAAGTCTGTGCCCCAAGAATAGGCGTTGCGTGATAACTGCGCCCGCGATTCTTCATAAGCAAACAAAATTGCTCGCTCTCCTTTAAGGCAGGCATCTTGAATGAACTTGCTCACCAGTAAAGTTTTACCCGTACCCGTGGCTCCAGTTGCCAAAATGATCGAGTCTTTGAAAAAGCCACCGCCGCACATCGTGTCGAGAACTTCGACGCCAGAGGAGACGCGAGTATTAGACGATCGCTGTGTCAGACGCATGGCGCCCAGGGGAAAGATATTAATCCCATTTTTAGTAATGGTGAAGGGATATTCGCCCTTCATGTGTGTAGTGCCGCGCAGCTTGAGAATTTCGATGGTGCGGCGGCGACGTTCGCCTTCTAAAACGTTGCGAACAATCACCACGTTATCAGATACAAATTCTTCGACGCCAAAGCGGGCGACGGGGCCATACTCTTCAATACGTTCGGTGGTCATAATCGTGGTGGCACCGACTTGCTTGAGGCGAGCCACCAACCGGAAGATTTCGCGGCGAACAACAGAGGCAGCATCGTATTGCTGAAATACAGCCGTGACTGAATCGATCGAGACGCGACGGGCTTTATATTTACGAATGGCGTATTGAATGCGTTCAATCAGGGCGGAGAGATCGAAATTACCAATGACGTCTTGCCCATCGGGGTCGGGGGAGGCATCAAGAATGAAGAGCTTGCCTTCATCGACAAATTTTTGTAAGTCCCAGCCAAAGCTACAGGCGTTCTTAATCACGTCGGCAGGAGATTCTTCAAAAGTGACGAAAATACCCGGTTCATCGAACTGGGTAATGCCGTGGTAAAGAAACTGTACGGCAAACATAGTTTTTCCAGTGCCGGATGTGCCGCTCACGAGGGTAGTACGACCAATAGGTAAGCCGCCGTGGCTAATGTCGTCGAAGCCTTCGATCAAGGTGCTGATTTTTTGGACGCCCGTTAAGGGAGCGATATTTCCGGGAACGGGTGGGTTGGATTGAGTCATGGTTTGTCGTAACAGGATTAAAAATAAGCAAGAAGAAGAGGCTATTCGGATTCTAAAGCCTCTTCTTCTTGCAGTTCTTCGTAGAGTAAATCTAAACCAATTAATACGCGCTCTCGGTCGGAGAGGTCGCCGATGATTTTGCGAACTGGAGGGGGAAGAATTTTGGCGAGGGTGGGTGTAGCAAGGATTTTGTCTTCCTCCGCAAGCTGAGGATTTTTGAGGACATCAATCACTTTGAGTGCGTAGACTCCTTGAAACTCTTTTTCCAAAATATTGTTGAGGGTTTGCAATGCGCGGACGGAATTAGGAGTATTCCCGGCAATGTAGAGCTTTAAGATATAGGTTTTCTTGAGGGGACTCATGGCTAGGATTGGGATACCTTGGACGATTTGACTATAGATTGGAAAGAATCAAAAGAATCGTTAGAGTTTTATCAAGGGTCAGCCGTTTTATCATAGAACTTTACAGGCTTTTTACGGAGGATTGAGAAGACTAAGACTCACGGGGAATAGAGCGACGATACATTTCGCAGAGGTGGGCGATCGCCTCAATTAAGGTCAAACGATAGTCTTGTAAAATGTCATCATTTCTTCCTTCTAGCTTAAGCTGGTTAGAAAATTCATCCATTAAGCCCATGTGAATTTCAACGACTTGAGCCACAGAAACATCGGCAAAGAAAGCGATATTGACGAAGTTATCAAGCAGAGCATTGTGGGTTGAAGATTCGGAGAAATAGGTGAGGATAATTTCGCAATACTCGGCTTTTAAGTGCCGTAGTAACTCTTCGCGATCGCGCTTATTCATGCGCTGCAAAAAGTTTTGTGGATCGCGTTTATAATAGACACCCAAATAGCCGAGTCGCTCTTTAAGCTTTTCAGATAAACGACGCTGCTGAAATCTGAGGGGCGCTGCTGGAATGCGCGTAGTGACTACGGGCTGACGCACCGGAGAAAGCTGAATGAACTGGGCGATCGCTTGATCAATGACAAACCCAATCTGGTTCAACTGATCGGGCAACAAGCAAATGGTTGCCGCATGGTAAGACCAATCTTCATTGCTCTCAACTGCTATGTCCTCTTCTTGAATGCCTGTGCCTTTCAAAAACACAGTCGGGAAAAAGATAGATTGCTGACTCAGTTGATCTAACACATTTTGCAACTTCGATCGCTCTTCTAAAATAAGACAATCGACATAGCAATTTTTTTGTTGAATGAATTGCAAAAACTTTTCCTCAGAAGTAAACCCATCTAATCCGTAAGTGATAGCTACGGCTTCTGGCAAATCCACCTCTCCCAAAATTTGAGAGATCGTCTGAGCCAATGTGTCAGACGAGTAAAGTCCGCAAACAGAAAGAGAGGAAGGCAAGGCACTAGGAGTAAAAGTTCTTGATTTATATAGTCTAATGAAAAGCCCGCGATCTATATAGACAGATCACGGGCTTTCCAAAGTCCCTCTTCCCGTGGGAGAGGGATTTTGGATAAGGGCTAACTTAAGGAAAACGGTGGTAAGGAACAACGTCTTCGCCAAAGTAGCGGGCGTATTCAGCACTATCGACGATGAGGGCGATCGCCGCGTTCAAGCCTTGATTGCTCACAATCTCGCTGTACTGAGTCGTTTCCGCCTGGGTCGCGGGGACACGTCCCAGCAAGTGACGGAAGAGGAATTCAACCACTTTTGCCTGAGGATAAGGCGTATAGAACCGCTGAGCATATTGCCCTGAGCAAGCTAAGGCTTTAACAAACGCTCTCACCGAGATTTCGCCGCTTCGGAGTTGGGTTTCACACTCAACTAGGCGAAATTCAGCAGACACTGGAGCGCCGAACAAATCCATCACTTGGGTGTAGATAGCGGCGATCGCCACTTCACTTTCAGGGGCAGTCATGCCCGAATGCATCCGGTAAACGCGAGCAGACTTGCGGCTCACCTCAACCGAGTGAGTGGTTTGGCGACCGAGTTGCTGACTTACATCTGCCGATTTATCTAAATCAGACATTGCCTGACGCATCAAAGGCATTTTGGTAATGTCGATTCGAGACGTAACCGGGTCGAAGCTAGGAACAACGACATCGCTGTTCTGCTTAGTCAGTTGGTTGTACAGCCGCTCCGTATTGGGAAACGTTGCCGCTGGCAATGTGGGGAAACGACGGTAAGGTACGGTATCTTCACCAAAGTATTGGGCGTACTCTGGAGTATTAACCATTGCCCGAATGAACCCAGCCAAACCTTCAGAAGCCAAAATCACGTTGTACTTCCGAATCTCGGCTTGGTCAGAAGGGGCACGACCTAAGAAGTGCTTAGTCCCTAACTCAATCACTTTAGTGTTGGGGTAAGGAGTGTAGAACTCTTTAATGTATAGCCCTGAAGTACCAAGCCCTTCAATAAACTCTTTCAGATTGATCTCACCGTTGCCGAGCTTGCTTTCCAGTACCGAGAACTCATTACGGGTGACATAAGGCTCAACATCGCGCTCAAAGATTTGGCGGTACGCTGCTCGTGTCAGAGTCTTGACTGCCACTGGATCAAGAGTAGTGAGCTTGAAGATCTTGGTTTGCTCACGTTGCTTGCTGACTCCCTGACCCGTACGGAACTGGATGTCGGGAAGCGATCGCGTTTCATTAACTGCACCCAACTCCACAAAGCGAGGCGTCACGCTCTTGTCGATCTTGGCACCCTTATCGGCAATGCTGCCAACGCGGCTAGTGCGAAGCGCTTGACCTGCCGGAGTTACGTAGCGCTCGTAAGGAACGGTATCTTCTCCAAAGGTTTCGCTGTATTCCACCGTGTCTAAGATGGCATCGACAACTGCATAGAATCCTTTCTTAGAAGCTAGGTCAAAGTAAGCGTTCATCTCTTGGCGACCATAAGTCGGACGACCGAGAAGACGGCGGTGGATGTACTCGATCGCCTTAACCACATACAAAGGTGTCCAATACATTCCTCGGAACACATCCGACTTTGCCAACATTCGGACAAACTCTCGCAGGGTAATGTCCCCGTTCTCCAGTTTAATCTCCGCCACCTTTAAGCGCTGACCTTCGTAAAGATCCCGCCCAAAGACTTGCAGATAAGTCGCCCGGATCACTTTCTGGGTAGAGCTTTCAGAGAATTTAATACTAATGCCCTTGGTATTAGTACCTTTGGTAAAAGTTTTAGTGTTGGTAGGAAGCTGATCAAGCTTAAAGACCTTGGGGCCCAGAGAACCTGGGGCTGCACCTCTCGCACCAGGATTGCTGAGCTGGTTATTAATTCCGGCTCCTCGATTGATCAAAATCCGCCGAGTATCTTTTCCAAACGGTGCCGGGCTGCTGCTAGGACTACGGGTTTCTTTGGAGAAAATTGCCCCAAACTGAATTTCTAGCGGATCGTTACCCGACCCGTAAACGTGTTGATCGGGCAGGGGTCGATTGTAACGGGCAAAAGTGGTGAGGAACTGAGGCACTTTGCGGAAAGGAGCGCTATACCTAAACAGGTCTTGCTGCGGGCCCCAGTTGCGACATTCTTGAGCCTCTTGACCCAATCCCCGAATATAGGGCACTGTCTCTTCACCAAAGTAATCTGAGTACTCCTTAGAATCCACTAGCGCATCAACCAATGCCGCTAAACCGCCCTTAGAGACGATCGCGAAGTAGTTCTGCACTTCTTCGCGAGAGCTAGGACCCCGACCCAGGAAGTGCCGGAATGCCAATTCCAATGCGCGACTGTTAATATAAGGCTCGAAAAAGTTCTTGCGGTACAAAGGCGACTTACCCACCCGACGCACGAATTCCTTCATAGAAATATCGCCGTTCTTCACCTTCGACTCTAAATCAGAAATTCCGAGGGAGTAGGCACGGGTAATATCTCGTTCAAAGATCTGACGATAAGCAGCTTTAATTGCGTCATTCTTTTCGATCGCCGACAAACCAGGCTTCATGGCGTACTTAGAACGACGCTCAGAAGCAAGCGCATAGATTTGAGGTAATTGTAAGCCTTGCTGATCCGTCGTTGAGCGCTGACGCACCGTGTTAGAAGGCGTTGCAGCTCTAAACTCAGTCAACAGGACATCAAAGTATTGAGCAACGATCGCCCCTGCATCCTGATCATTACTGAAATATCCTAGAGCCGCTTGTCTCATGCCCTGAATGGCAACGATGGTGGCGACTCCAGAGCAAGCATTCTCAATAATGTCTCGCAAACCCCGAACGTTGACCGAAATAATATTAGGATCACCCGCCACGATCGCATAGGTCACATAGCGCAGAAACCAGCTCAAGTCCCGCAGAGACTTCTGCATATTGCGGGGACCATAGCGCGCTACGTTAATCGGACGAAAGCCCACTGGAGTGCCCCCCCCAGGAGCCGTGCTAAAGAGCGAACGGAAGCCATCGAATAGACCGTTACTGCCACCGCTGCTAGAAACATAGGTGGTTGTTCCTAGTTTCATGTTTTCTTTAGTATCCAGGGCTATTCCACCCATGCCGACCATGACTGGGGCATCATCGGCAGGCTTTTCTAAGAAAGCCATTGGAGAACCACCCACAAAGATCCGATTGGCAGCTCGGGAAACAATGAGTTCCGAGTTTTGACCCAGGATGGCAGCGATTTCAAGCCGCTTCAAACCCGAATTAAAGTAGCCCGAGAGTTCGCTCAACTCACCACGACCCAAGAAGCGATCTTGCTGCTCGGCTTGAGAAATAGTTGCAACAGGTACAGTTTGATAGAGTTGCGGACGCGCAACAGAGCTTCCACCACTTGCCTTTACACTCATTGGATTTCAAAAGCTCCCTTGAATAAAAATTGCATTTAGATATGCCCATAGTTACCGCCGGAAATCTGTCTCTAATGAGCTACAGCGTCCGAACTAACCCTAGGCGATCGACTTAGCTTCTAACTTAAAACGTTTTGGGTTCTAACATTGGAATTATTAAAAAGTGTGTATCTTTCCAACGCGATAGAGTCCCATTTCTTTCCCATGTCCCCGATCTTATGGGATAAGGGGGACGCGCCTGAGAGGAACTTTAAGTTTCGTTACCTTGTCAGGATTTGCTAACACAAGTTTCCTGTAACTACTTATTGGCTTGACTTTTCAAAAAGCTGCGATACATTAGTACTTAGTTCATTTGTACCAATTAAGAGCAAGCCCCATGCTACAACAAACCTTGCCACAAACCCATTACTCCAGCGATCGCCCTCACACCAGCGGCGAACTTCTCAAAGAAACCAAAATTCTCTTCAATCACCAGGGTTCGGACGCAGATTTGGTGAGGCAAATTGCGATCGCCGTTCAAGCTATCAGCACCCTCAACCCCAAGCCCTAGATTCTCTTGTCCCAGTGCTTCACTAATCCTCATATCTATAGTTACGTACTGGCAACCCGCTTTTCGGTAAACTCGTTCTTACTGGTTTCGTGCGAGTTTACACCCTATGTCCGACCCCCAAGCGATTAGTGCAGCAGTTGCCAAACTCTACGATACCTACCCCTTTCCTCCCGAACCTTTTCTCGACGAACCGCCCCCTGGCTACAACTGGCGCTGGAACTGGAACACCGCCTATAGTTTTTGCACAGGGCAAAAGCCCGATCGCCAAAACATTCGTATTCTTGATGCCGGATGCGGCTCTGGCGTCGGCACCGAATATTTAGTTCACCTGAACCCCCAGGCGCAGGTCGTCGGCATTGACTTGAGCGCCGGAACCTTAGCAGTCGCCAAGGAACGCTGTCAGCGATCGGGCGCAGATCGCGTTGAGTTCCATCAAATGAGCTTGTTTGATGTCGAGAAACTACCCGGTAAGTTTGATCTAATTAACTGTGTCGGCGTGCTGCATCACACCCCCGATCCAATCCGAGGCATCCAGGCTCTAGCCCAGAAGTTAGCTCCCGGCGGGCTACTCCATATCTTTATCTATGGAGAATTAGGACGCTGGGAAATTAAATTGATGCAACAAGCGATCGCCCTCCTTCAAGGCGATCAAAAAGGCGACTATGTAGATGGTGTACAAGTTGGGCGCAAAATTTTTGCATCCTTGCCCGAAACCAACCGCCTTGTCAAACGAGAGCGCGATCGCTGGGCAATGGAAAACCATAAGGATGAATGCTTCGCAGATATGTACGTCCATCCTCAAGAAATTGACTACAACATTGAGACAGTATTTGAATTAATTGAGGCTTCTGGACTGGAATTTATTGGCTTTTCTAATCCCAAAGTGTGGCAACTAGATCGACTTCTGAGCCAAGCGCCTGAGTTGATGGAACGGGCGCAAGGGTTAAGCGATCGCCAACTCTACCGCCTCATCGAACTTCTCGACCCTGAAACGATCGCCCACTACGAATTCTTTTTAGGTCGTGCCCCTCTCCCCAAAAACAATTGGATCGACGACTCGACACTTCTGGCAGCAATTCCTGAACGGAGTCCTTGTATGGATAACTGGGAGAGCGGCTGTCTGTTTAACTATGACTATCAAGTCGTGAAATTAAACGACGCAGAAGTGGGATTTTTGAGGGCTTGTGATGTCAGTGGAACTAAGACTGTGCAGGAAGCAATGGCAGAAGCGGGGCTAGATTTGGCAGGAGTGCGATCGCTCGTTGCCCAACATCTCGTCTTGCTCACTCCAACTCAAATACCTTAAACCTTTAGATTCTGTTAAGTAATGTTGTCGAGCGATGATATGATTTTTGAGGGTTAGAAATGACCTTTGCCAACTCCTGGAATTTGTTCTATCTAACATTGTGAACACGCCAGAACCCACTCTCAAAACCGCTAATCTAGAAGCGCCGCTCAGTGAACTCCCCCCTGAGCAAAATTCCTCTATGGAGGAATATTACAAGCTTCAGCAGTATTTGTTTGTCGTGACGTTAATTTTGACCGCAATTATATTTATTGCTGTCTGGATTTTCTACACCCGCAACATTGCTCTGAATTACCTGCTTGGAGCGTGCACAGGTATGGTTTACTTGAGAATGTTGGCTAAAAACGTTGAACAGCTCGGTCGGGGAAAACAACAGATAGGAAAGAATCAGCTGGCGGTATTCATTGGTGTGATTGTAGTCGCATCTCAGTGGAATCAGTTGCAAATCCTCCCTATTTTTCTAGGATTCCTCACCTTTAAGGCAGCCATTCTCGTTTACACGTTGAAGATTATATCGACTCCCCAAACCTAAAAAGGTTCAAGGTGCGATCGAGCTAAAACGTTGTTGCGTCCACCTCATCTGGACAATCCTTTGGAATGCAAATGCTAAGTTTTCTGGATACCTTTACAACGTTTCCTTTAGCTGAGTTAGAAGTGGGTAAGCACTTCTACTGGCAACTCGGTGGACTCAAGCTCCACGGACAAGTTTTTATCACCAGCTGGGTTGTGATTGGACTGCTGGTGACGGCATCAGTGCTTGCCACTCGCAACATCCAGAGAGTGCCGCAAGGGCTGCAAAATTTCATGGAGTACGCCCTAGAGTTTGTGCGAGACATCGCCAGAAATCAACTGGGTGAAAAAGAATATCGCCCCTGGCTGCCGTTCATTGGCACCTTATTCTTTTTCATTTTTGTTTCAAACTGGTCAGGAGCGCTGATTCCCTGGCGGTTAATTAAACTGCCAGCGGGTGAGCTTGCTGCTCCCACTGGCGACATCAACACCACGGTGGCGTTGGCACTCTTGACTTCTCTGGCATACTTTTACGCTGGGTTCCGCAAGAGAGGGCTTGGATACTTTGCCAAGTACGTTGAGCCAACCCCAATTCTGTTGCCGATCGCCATCCTAGAAGATTTCACCAAACCCCTCTCCCTGAGTTTCCGACTTTTTGGAAACATTCTGGCAGATGAGTTGGTCGTGGCTGTGCTGGTTCTGCTGGTGCCCTTAATTGTACCCGTGCCAATCATGCTGCTGGGTCTATTCACCAGT
>Ga0335397_10001493_pt1 | contig 31943 bp, 19 predicted proteins | sample MAT04_FD_205740 | JGI IMG/M metagenome (GOLD analysis project Ga0335397, IMG submission 205740) | Freshwater microbial communities from Lake Fryxell liftoff mats and glacier meltwater in Antarctica - MAT-04 (spades assembly) (version 2) ... | reverse complement strand
GGCGCAGACGGTCCTTCAGGTCCAGCGGGGCGGTGAGGCTGAGCGTGGCCTGGGCGTCGTTGTGTTGCCAGTCGGCAAAGGTGCCACCGGTTTCGGCCTTGTGTTGGGCGGACAGCAGCGTCAGCGCGGTCTTGGCCCAGTGGTAATCGCCGTCGAACAGAAAGTGACCGTTGGCGATGGCGGACAGGCTGCTGGCCGGGGCCGGGGCACCGGCAGGGGCAGCTGCGGCGCCCTTGCCGAAGAGCGCCATCAGCGCGTCGCCTTCGTTGTTGGCCGTGCTGGCGGCAGCGGCATCCAGGCGGGCGTCGACCTGCTCAGGGGTCAGCCCGTCTGCCATGTAACTCGCGACCTTGTCGGCCTCCTTGTCTGGGTCATAGACGTTCAGGAAGGCCGACGGGTCGCCAAGGTTGGCGTAGGCCTTGTCGTCCTTGGCTTTGAGCACCTCGAGGATGCGCAGGTCACCTTTGACGCCGTCAGTGGCGGCCTGGGTGAAAAGGTAGACGATCTGCGGCTTGTGCTTCTGGCCATAGCGGTCGACACGACCATTGCGCTGTTGGAAGACCATCAGCGACCAGGGCAGGTCGAAGTGCACCAGCCGGTGGCAGAAGTAGTGCAGGTTCAACCCTTCGGAGGCGACGTCCGAGCACAGAAGGATGCGCACCGGGTCTTCGAGGCGGCCGAAACGGTCGACCAGATCTTGCTGGTCGGTGTCGGGCATATCGCCGGTAAGCACCTTGACCTGTTCCGGCTTGAGTTGCAGGTCGGCGATAAAGCGAGTCTGCAGCCAGGCCAGCGTGTCGATGCGTTCCGAGAAGATCACCAGGCGGTCGGCAGCGGACTGGGGCGACCAGGCGAACGACGGCGAGCGCAATTCCTGCAGCAAGCGCTGGTACTTGGAGAAGGCAGCCGGCGTGATGGCACGCAGCGCGATGGCCAGGTCTTGCAGGCCGGCAACCTCTTCAGCCTCTTCAGCAGTGGCGCCGGCCTTGTTGCTGAGCACTTCGATGCGCTTCAGGCTGGATTGCAATGCGGCGGCCGGGCTGGAGAACAGCGCCTTCTGCAGACCCACGCGCTGCAGCTGCTGCTGGCGGCCCGCGCGGTGCTGGCCGCCCTGCGTGAACTTGACGGCGAGCAGCGCGCGGTAGGCGGCCTCTTCTTCGGCCGATGCCGGGCGGTTCAGGCTGTGCGTGCTGCGCTCCTGGAAATCGGCGCTGACCTGGTCGCGGATGTCCTTCTTGAAGCGGCGGACCACCAGGCCCTTGTCACGGAAGTCCTCGGGCGTGTAGTCCTCGGGGTCGGAGATGGCCGTCGGGTCGAGCAGCGTCACCAATGAGGCGAAGCTGCGCGCCGAGCCGTCGTGCGGCGTGGCCGAGAGCAGGATCAAGGTGTCAGAGCGAGTCGCGAGCAGTCGGGCCAGGCGGGCCCGCTTGGCAAGGCCCTGTTCGCCCGCGCGGGCAGCCACGTTGTGGCACTCGTCGATGACGATCATGTCCCACCAGGCGTTCTCGAGGTAGTTGCGGTACTCGAGATTGCTCTTCAGGGTGTCGACCGAAATGATGCTGCGGTCGAAGTGGTTGAAGGGGTTGTGGTTAGCCGGGATGCGGTTGCGGATACGCGCCAGGCCCACAGAGTCCAGCCGCACCAGGGGAATCGAGAAGCGGCACCACCATTCCTTCTGGAACTGGGTCAGCATGCTCTTCTGCGTGACGACCAGGATGCGCTTGCCGCGGCCACGCTGGATGAGCTCGGTGGCGAGGATGCCGGCCTCGAGTGTCTTGCCCAGGCCCACGGCGTCGGCGATGAGGATGCGCGCACGCGGCTGGCGCAGGGCCTGCAACGCGGGGTCGAGCTGATAGGGCACGACGTTCATCGCTGCCTTGTGCCCCAGGCGGATGCTGACGTCGTTGGGCAGGCTGCGCCGGCGCTGGCTCTCGATGGCGAGCAGTGAGGCGGCGTACTGGGGGCTGAGATCGGCGGTGAGCACGGTGGTGGCCGGGTCGAGGATCTCGATCGGGCCCTCGAGCTCGGTGAGAAAGAGCGCCGAGGTGCCGCGCACCAGTTCGGACAGACCGTCGCAAGACAACAGGTGGCCGCCATCGGCTGAAGGGTCCACGCGACGCACGAGCCACTCTTCGGTGCGCACCACGATGCGGGCGCCCGGGGCGAGCGTTAACGGCGCCACCACCGCGGCCTGGCTTGTTGACATCAACTGCATCCCTGAAGCTCTCTGTTCTTGTTTCTTGTTGCCCCGCGCCACGGCGTTGGGTTCGAACCATTCAATCTGTGTTTGCCAGCAAAGCCTCCTGCAATCGTTTCTGGACCAGGGCCTTCAATGACGGAGGCGAAACCACCTTGACATGGCCACCGTGCCGAAGGACGTCCATCACCAGTTCGGTCTCATCCACGAAAGGGACTTTCAGCTCGTAGCGTTGCACGTCCGTCCAGTGCCCCACCTGCTCGGGGTGCCACTCCTCCTTGCTGATCCACTGTGCCGCATGGGCGTCGAAGCTGAGCGTGGCCCAGTGGCGCAGGGCGCCCGCGTAGATGCCGTAGCCGGCATCCATTTCAGCTTGAAGCGCCTTGGCGCCAACGTCCTTCGCCTTGGTCTCCAGCAGGTCGGCCTGCTCGATGGCATCCAGCGAGAAACGGCGCAGGCCTTCCGTGCGGTGGCACCAGCCATCCAGGTACCAGGTGTTCTTGTGGTGCACCAGCCGTTGCGGTGAGACGTCCCGGTCAGAGGCCTCGGCGCGGCTGCGCGTGAGGTAGCGCATGCGGATGCGTCTGCGGTTGAGCAGCGCATCGACCACCAGCTCGAAAAACTTGCTCGCCACCGGGCGGCGGGCCGCGTTGATGATGCGAACACGCTTGAGCAGCGACTTCGCGTCCACTTCGTCGGGGCCGAGCATCTGGTGGATGCGCTCGAGCAGGGGTTGCAGGTGCCGGCTGATGACACCGTCGGAGTCGAGCTCGCTCAGCATCTGGTGCGCCATGAGCAGGCTGTAGAGCTCGCGTTCGTTGAACCACAGCCCAGGCAGCTCGTGCTTCTGGCCCCGGTATTCCTCCCCGAACTTGTAGCCGTTCAGGAACCGGTCATAGACGATGGGCGCGCCGAGGCGGTCTTTCAGGTAGTCCAAATCCCGCTTCAGCGTGGCTGGCGAGATCTCCAATTCGTCCAGCAGCGCCTGAAAACTCACATGCCCGCGGTTGCGGATGAGCATCTCGATCTTGTAGACGCGGGCGGTTTTGGTCATGGGGCGGCGCAATGGAGAGCTCACCATGTGAGCGTTACCAACTGTAGCCGCAGGTATCCCGTTTTCCTTGATGGGAGGGGGCAAGAAGTTCACTGTTTCGGGTGTCAGCACGGGATCAGTTTTCAACCTAACCCGCTCAGAACGTGAGCGATCCGCACTAACCCTAATGAACGCCCCTAAGCCGTCAATCAAATGGCTGCTGATCGACCTTGAGCGGACTCTGAAAGCCGAAGCCTCAGTTCCTCAGCCATCGCCGCCGGCACGGGCACCTCGGAGGCCATGCGCTCGACTTCCCAAGCGCTGGCCTTCAACACTCGGGACATTGCCTCCTCAGCGCCCATGACAACCCCGAACCACCGCTCCCGATCCTGAACGACCCGGAAGAGCTTTTCGTCCTGGCAGCCCTCGACGTAGGGCAAGTAGACGCGAATCGACTGCCCGGAGCGCTCCGCCTTCGCACCCAGACGGTCTATCCGTCCAGTGCGCTGCTCCAGCGAACTCGGGTTCCAGTCAAGGTCGTGATGGATGACGTGTCGGCAGCACAGATGCAGATCCACGCCCTCAGCCAGCACGCTGCTGGCGATCAGGATCTCCGGGTAGAAGGGCGTGTTGAACGTCAGCATGATCTTCTGGCGTGTCTCGTCTCGCGTGCGGCCGTAAACGCGCCGAACATTCGCTACCAACCGGATGCGCTCACCGCTGCCGATCTCGTCGTCATCGAAGGCTTGCGCCACCTCGGGGCCTGCGTGCGTGCCAGTCTGCAGTGTCTGCAACGCCGCCAGGTACGCATGACGATCTGCGTCTCCTGATCGCTTGTCCAGGAAGTCCATGAACTGACGGATCACCGCCTTGAGGTTCATGCCCGAACCATCCCGGCGGTCGAACAACGCCCTCACCCAGACCGATGACCCTTCCGGCGAGGCCAAGTCTGCAAATCGCACCAGGAACGTCGGCGTTCGCAAGAATCGCAGCACGATGTCGTACACCGCATCCCGAACGCTCGGCGTACAGACGTTCGGGAAGTTCCCGGAGAGTTCCTCCACGATGCCTGAGACCTCTCGTGCGGCGGGTCGATCCCGGTCGAAGTAAGCAGCGATGCGGCGCAGCTCCGCCTCGGCGACCTCCGGCGCGCACCCCAGCTGGGCGCAGGCGCGTTGCTCGATCTCCCGCAGCATGGCTTCGGACAGGTATCGGTGAAGCGCGGCGCCTGTCTGCCGGAAGTGGCAAAAAATCAGGACCTTCTCGCCCTTGCGCCACAGGGACATTGCGAGATCGATGGTCGCTCGAACTTTGGGGTGCAAGGTGTCACCGTTGGCGCTCAGGGCAACAGCGACGCTCCGTAGCTGACCTGCGTACCAATCGCTCCGGCCACCGACGCCCTGCCCTTCGGCCGCGCCATCGATGGCTTCGGAAGCCTCATCTCGATGGGTATCTAGCAGCGCCTCAAAGCTGGAAGCGATGCCCTCTGCGAACAGCCGTCGGCCATCAGGCAGCGTCGTGATCCGGGCCGCCAGCAAGAACGGCAGGGCGTTCTCGGTCGACACCCGTAGGCCACCACCGTCAACGCAGCCCGCCGCTCCCCGAACTGCCCCATCGCACTCCGCCAGGAGGCCAGCACCCTCGATGCGAATGCGCCTGATGACCTGTTCGTAGGGCGGCGGCAGCAATGCAGACCGCGAGCTTCGCAGAACCCATTGTCCCAATCGGCCCTCGGCTAAGCGAATCGCTGCACGGGCCTGCCGGAAAGCCAGCATGACGGCACGAACCCGATCGTTGGCGACCGACCCCACGACCACGTTTGGCTCGTCGCCAGGACTCGCCCACCACTGCTCACCGAGTTCATGCTCCGCCACGCCGACGTCTGCGGGTAGAAGACGCTTCCAGGCTCGCTCCAGCCGCTCGGTCGTCATCTGCATGCCGTCGAGCTCAGTATGCAATTCGGCAATGGCAGCGCGGAATGGCTCACGACCCATCCTCGGCGAACGTGAGCTGGACCAGTCGATCGCATCGAACCGCATCAGTACGTTGCGCAATTCGGCATGTCCAAGCTGGAAGGGCGTGGCTGTCAAAAAGAGCATGCGTCCGAATCGACCCGCCAGTTGTCCACCGACGGCATCGAGGTCGCTCTTCGCCTCTGCCAGCAGACTGGCCAGTTGGGTTCCGGCATGGCGCGCTCGGTGTGCCTCGTCCAGAATCAACAGTGGCAGCGACAACTTGATTCGTTTCAGCGCCGCACGCCAGATGGCAGGCAAGACGCCACCGTCGGCGCTGTCTAGTGCGCTGCGAGCCTGCCGGATCCGCTCCTTGAGATTGGCCGACTTGCGCGACGGGATCACGTCCACCACCCGCGTGAAGACTTCCGCCAGATCCAATCGCTCCAGGGCCTCGATCAGAACCTGCGGGACAGGATCGTCGTCGGCCTCTGTCAGCATTCCCTCGGCAACCAGATGTCGCTTCCAGTCACCGGGTGCGGTCTTGAGGAGCTTCCCATAGAAGACGGCTCGCTCGTCCGCCGCCTTGGTCTGGCCGAGGATCATCGGCGCAAACCTGGACAGCCGCTGGCGCAGTTCATTGACGCCATGGCGCCCCTTGATGGCCGCCTGCAACACCGCCAGCTTGACCCACTTGTCGGCGAGCTTTCGATGCAGTGCGCCATGGGACATGATGATGAGCGTGGCACGCACAGGCTCAGGGTCGTCCAGCAACTTCAGGAAGTCGACGCCGCGCTCCGCTATCCCGACCCGGAAGCAAGCGCGCTCTTCGTCGCTGTGCAGGCAGGCGCGTCGAAACGTCTCGGCGTCCCGCACCCACTTGGCCACGACGCCGGACGGCACCATCACGACCACTGGGCGCGCCGGGTCGGCGACCACATGCGCTGCGGCCACTGCCAGTGCCACGAAGGTCTTGCCCATGCCGACTTCGTCGCCGAGGATGACCCCCGGCTGGAGGGCGAACCGGTTGAGGATCGCTTCGGCCGAACGCCGCTGCCGCGACGCGTCGGCTGCCGACAAGTGGCCTGCAACGTGCAGGTTCAGGGACTCAGGCAGCCGCATCGGCATCCTCCCTCAACGAGGCAGCGACAAACGAGCGCATGGCTTCGGAACATGCTGGAAGCGCCCGCTCAAGGCTCTCGTCAATCTCGTCCAGGAGCCCTGCCAACACGACCGGTGCGTCTTCAGGCAGCGGTTGATGGCCGACGGGCTGCAACTTCACCTGGCTCAGCTCTCGCCGCGTCTCGCACAGCAAGAATGCCCACTCGTCCGGCAGCTTGGGGTCGCTCTGCCGCGCCATGGCTGCAAGGACCGATCGCGCCCCGACCGGCCCGTTGATGCGCCACGCCATCGCTGCGCTCGACAGCAGAGGCTCTTCGAGCCGCTTGCGCAGCTGAAGAAGTGCCCAGCAAGCGCGCTGCACGCGCTTGATCAGAAAGCCGCTGGTATCGACCTTCGCGTGCGGGTCCACCAGTTCAACGGCCTGTTCGACCTCGGCATCGTCGTCGTCGGGAAGCCGACGCATCCAGGCCCGCAACGCCTCGTGCAGCGGTCTGGCCGAACTCAACAGGTCCAGCAGGGCCGCCAACGACAACCCCTGCAGCTCTGCCGGCGCTGGCAGCGCATCGGCAGTCTGCACGTTGATCGGCCATGCCGCAGTGTGCGCAGTGTCGCCCCAGCGGACGTCCAGCATCGAGGGCGGTGGCCCATGACGCGGCAGGGTCGAGCTAATCACCATAGGCCGCCCCTGTGCCGACCACGATTGCTGTTCGACGATGACTACATCGCCATGGCGAACGGCCCAGGCGCCCGCTGGCGCGGGCGGGGCGAGGGTCAACGCCAATTCGTATCCGTCGTCACCGGCCGCGTTCAACGTCGCCTCGGCAAAGAATGACGGCAGCGGGGGAGCGGTGTCGTCACCGGGCGCGTCGGGGTCGATGGCTGGCTCGAAGTCGATGTCCTCGGTCCGCGGAACAGCAGCGCCCCCCTGAAGCCTTCTTTGCTCCATTGCCTTCCGGGCACCATCCGCCTCGGGCGCCCGCACGAAATAGAGCATGTTGGCCTCGAAGTTGCGCGCGTAAGGGCTCAGCCCGGTGCCTGCCGAAGTGAAGTTGCTGGACCCGACGAGCAGCGCTGACCAGGTCTCGTGCTGAAGGGCCAGGATCTTGGCGTGCATCGGCCGCCGCTCGAGCCCGAAATCCGTGGCCACGTCGGTGACACGCACAGCGTGCAAATCGGTCGACACGCCGGGCCTGCCCTTCGGCGTTGCCGCCAACAGGTGAGCTGGTGCCTCCAGCCGCCACCGGCCGGTGCCTTCGGCCTCCTCACCGGCCACATGGAAGTGCAGGCTGGCGCTGCCTCGCTGTTTCATCAGCTCCCACACCTTGCGCTCCGGGCCTGTGTCACGCAAACCCGGGTCGAAGAACGGCGACACCACATGGACCTCTCCCGGTGGCGCGCCCGCCGGGGTAGCGCCCTTGATCTGCGAAAACAAGTTGTCGCGGCCCGGACCCACCAGCAAAAGGTGCCGTCGCAACCCGCGAGTCGGTGGGTCATGCCGCGGCAGGCGCCGGTGGACCCAGTCCAGCAACTGTTCCGCACGGGCACGTCCGGGGCCGGCCGTCAGCGCCAGCAACTCCCGCAGGAAGTCCAACAGCGGGTCGAGCAAGGAGCGATCCGTCTGGACCTCGGTGAAGTCCAGCGTCGCCACGCACTCCTGGTTGCGGCGGTAGCCCTCGTTCGTCAGGTTGGCTGAACCGACGAGCACACGGACATGGTCGCTCCAGGCCAAGAGGCTGATCTTGGCGTGCATCACCCCAGACGCCGGACGCGCGGCCAGCAGGTCCCAGCGCAGGCTGCGCAAGCCGCCACAGTGCCGCACATCAGCCACGACAGCGGCACACAACAGGTCGGCCAGGCGCTCTTCGCGCTCGATCCGGTAAAGGGCACCGTCACGCATGGGGTCACTCTGCACTCCGGCGAAGCGTGCGAGGCACTCCTCTTCGAACAGCGCCGTGTCGAGCGTGAAGGTCGTCGCCAGCACCCCAACGGGTGAACCGGCTGCAGCTGGAGGCGACCACAGCGCCAGCATGGGCCGATGCGCGGTGTCTCCCTTCTTAGCGCGAGCCATCAGGCCAACTCCTCCACCTGAGCAAGGCGGCCGAGATGATGCGCAAACGACCAGATGGGCCGGGTGCGATAAGCCTGTACGAACTGGCCGGCGCGCGAGACGAACTCGGCCAAGGTATAGGCCGGTCGGATGGCAACGCGCCCATCGCCGAACATGTCGAACCAGGGTCTCTTGCCGTTGGGCGGCTTGCCCTGCTGGACCTTGAGATGGTGCCCTAGCAACAGCGACGCGAAGGATGCGGGGGACGTCGCTTCCCCGATCCAGACGAACGCCCGCTCAACGCGCATCCGCAAGGCGGGTTCGACCTCACCCAGTTCCTGCAAGGCATCTCGATACGCCGACAGGGCCTGCCGGTTCGCTTCGCGCATCGCGTCACCCTTCCCCAGCCAGGCGTCGTCGACCGGTGCCCGCTCCTGCGTCATGCGCCAGCGTGCTTCATCGAAGGCATCGGTGAGCAGACGGGCCAGCCGCTCGAAGCAGCGAATGGCTTCCAGCAGCTGTCGCATCTGCAAGCTGGCGCGCGGGGCGAGCCACGCGTGATACTCCGCCTCCGAGTCCTCGGCATCCTTCCAGGCCACCTGGCCTTCGGCTGATGTCAGCCAGGTCGCGTACTCGCCCCGAAGGGCATCGTTGTCGGTAAGCGCGGCCCATAGCGCCGCCTGCTCCAAAGGCCCGGGGGCGCGCGGATGCAGATGGGCTGCGATCAGGGTACGCAGCGACGCGCCAGGATCGCGCATCTGCTCAGCATCCAGACCGTGTCTCACCGCGCGCTCGATGGCTCGTCGCAACTCGCTGCCGGCCCCCCCGCCGCTGACCAGGCCCTGCATGCCCTGGTCAGCCTGCCAAGCCGACAACACGCTGAAGCCGCGCTCGCCCGGATTGCCTTCCGTGTCGAAGATCCCTGCCTTTACGCCAAGCACGCGGTAGATGCCGTGAAACCCGAACACGCTGGGCGTCTTCAGGTAGGTCCGCATGCACACGCTGTCTCCGGCCGTGAGCGTGGCCAGCACCTTGTCTCTGCCCGGGATGCCCTGCAGCTCCGGCGTGCCCTTGAGCTGGCGAACCAGCGACTCGACGATCAGCCACTCAAAGACCAGCCACGCGGGCAGCCCTTTGGCATCACCAGCGGTCTTCAAGTTGTCGCCGCAGGCAGCCATGCCGACGAGCGCGAGCGTCAGGTAGCGAGGCGTCGACTGTCGCTCGCGGACCCCGGGCGCCAGGCGGACGCCCAGCGCATCGGCAATGGCGAAAAGCCCGAGCGGGTCCAGGCTGCCTTCAGCCTGCTGCGGCGGATCGAACTGGCTGAGGAAGGGCAGCAGTGATTCGTCGCTCATGCATTCATCGCATCATGTGAAGTACCCGGCATATCCGCCGGCACGGCCGTAGAGTCCTTCCCCGCATCCGCCCAGTCACACAATTTGCGTGTGCACTCGTCCAACTGATCGCGCACCTCGTAGACCCAGAAACGCTTGACCTCCCAGCCCAGTTCGATCAGGCGCTGGTTGCGCAACTGGTCGCGCAAACAAAGCTCGCCGGTCCAGCTCTTGTGGTATCGCTCGCCGTCGACTTCGATATTGAGCTTGCGGTCGCCATGAAAGAGTGCGAAGTCGAGGTCGTACTGCTCGACGCTGTACTGCGGCACGGGCCGCAAGCCGGCGGCGTACATCGCCCGGTACAGCACGCGCTCCCAGTCGGATACGCGTTCGGGCCGCGCGACCGTCGGGTAGTCGGGGCCAAACTCAAGCGCCGTTTCCGGAGCCACCTTCGGCGCGGCGCTCAGCGCACCAACGTAGGCGACGAAGTTCGCCAAGTAGTCGACGCCGCTCTGGGCGGCTGCATTGCGGTCGCCGACGACGTGCAATAGCCCTCGTGCACGCGTGATAGCGACGTTGAATAGATTGCCGTTGTTGCGCAGAAAACCAATCGCTCCGGTGGAAATACCCCCAGCCACCACGGGAGAGAAGAACATCACGTCGCGCTCGTCGCCTTGGAAGCGGTGGACGGTGTCCACCAACAGGTCGGCGCGCTCCCGCAAAACATCGAGCTCCTTTCTCCCCTGAACCAGTTCCTGTAGCAACTGCGCCTGCGCACGGAAGGGGGTCACGACGCCCACGGTTCCCGGGTACTGGCGCGTGGCCAGCAAGTCGACCAATGCATCGACAAGCGCCTGGGCCTCCACCCGGTTCTGCGCGCCGCCCTGGGCCGGGCGGGTCGCCTTGCCGGCAACGTCTTGCCACAACACACCTGGTTCACCGGCCTTCGGTCGCTTGAGTTGCGGATGGCGGGTGGCCACGCGCAGCCGACCTTCGTAGAACGCCCGATTCGAGAAACCGATGATGTCGGCATGCGACCGGTGATGATCGCGCAGGTTGACGATGTTGCCTTGCTGAACGACGCCGGCGGCCACGTCATAGAGCGAGCTTACCGAGTACATCCAGGCTGTTCTCGTCTCGACCAACCCGTGCTTGTGCTGCAGTTCGCTGTCTCGCGGCCGGGTCAATGCGCTGATGTGGCGTAGCTGCATCGGGTCGCCGATGATGACGCTGCGCTTGGCCCGGTACAGCAGCGGAAGGGCCGACGCGATGTCGCACTGACTGGCCTCGTCGATCACAACGAGGTCGAAGTGACCCGGCTCCAGCGGCACGCGCCCCTTGGCCGACAGCGAGGTCACCGCCCAGCAGGAGAACAGCGACGACACCTTGGCCTGCAACGTCTTGGCCTTGGCCCAGACTGAGCCGTGCACCTGCCCTGCATCTGGCGCCGTGATCACCTGCAGCACCGCCACGTAATCCGCGATGTCCCTTCGTTGGGCGGGCGACAAGCGCTTCGGTGCCAGCTGAACCCAGTCGCGCCAAAGGCGCTCGGAGTTCTGGCTGATCTGCTGCGCCAATTCATGCCGCTGCCGCGCGATGTCTTCCAGCGCCGGGCTCTGTTGCAGCGCCGCCAATGCCAACTTATAGGCCACCACCTTGCGGGCCATGAGTCCCCGCTTGTGCCATTCGGCGATCAGGCGGCTTTCGGCCCTCAGGCCAGGGTCGCTAGGAGATGCCGGCACCGACAGACCCAGCGCCGCCGCAGGCGCTCGCGCTGATTTGGCCGCGTGCATAAGCGCCTCATGTCGGCGCTTGACCACCAGCGGCCAGGCCACGCGTGTGATGAAGCCCTGCTGACTCCGGTCGGCGGCATCCACGGCCTGCTTGTAGGCGGTCAACGCACGCGAGGTGCCGTCTACTGCAGGTCCATCCAGGCCCGCAAAGCGTGCTCCAAATATCACGCGCACATCTTCATTCTCGGCATCGAGCCGATCGACACTGTTGCGCGCGTCTACGGTCGCTTGTACGGCCTCGTCCAGGCGAGACAGCCTTTCGGCTAAGCCACGGTGACGCTCCAACGCTTCGTCGTAGCTCTGCTGGTCCTCAGCCCCCGGATTGCCCGAAAGCATCTGTGTCAGGTAGCTGGCCAGCTTGGTCTGGTACTCCTTGGCGCCCAGACGCAGCAGCACCGGCCGGTTGCCCAGCCCGTTCACCCGGGCCTCCACGACGTCGACCGCCTTGTTGTTCTTACTGGCGAACAGCACCTTCATACCGCGCCACGCGGCATTGATCAAGAGGTTGGTCACCACCTGCGACTTGCCTGTGCCGGGTGGGCCCGTCACAACCGTGTGCGGCGAACTCAGCGCAGCACGCACGGCGGCGCGCTGCTCGGTGTTCATCGGCAGCACTTCGATCAGCGGTTGGTCGTCCAATGGCGGCACTTGCTCCGTCGCTCCGCCTGCCAGCCAAGCACCCAGGGCTGTTTCCGCGAGCTGTGCCTCGGGCGTACCCGCCAAGGTCTTGAGTTCTGTCTCCAGGCCCTGGGTGAACGGCGAACGCTCACCCGGCACCAAGATGGCGCGGTTGTAGATCCCGAAGTCCACAATCGCATCCAGCGCAGGTCCGTCGCCGCAGGAGGCCGGGTCCAGTTCCTCCCGCCAGTCCCAGTCGGCCCGCACATAACGCAGCCGGTCAAAAAGGTCGCGCGCATCGGGCAGCTCGTTAGAGGGCACGTTCAGGCCAAGCTCTTCGGTCAGCGCGGCCGCCTCCTCAGCCAACTGCATGCCGTCGCCCATCGCCATGCTGCGCAGGAACTTCATGTTGAGCAGCGGCGCGTCCTCTGCGATGCTCGGCCCTGCCTCACCGGGCTCGGGAAGGGTGACCTGCCATAGCATCACCGGCTCGACAAAGAAGCCCTCCCAGGTCGGCGTGCGGTGGCGACGCAGCCGAACCGGATAGCCGATCCAGGTAACCAGCTTGGCCTTGTCCTCGCGGACTTTGGCCAGGACCCGTGCCACCCCATCTGCATGCCACCAGTCGACTGGGCCGCCGGCCATCGGCAACGCTGGCAGCTGAGCGTACACGGGGTCGCCGTAATTGCTCTTCGCAAAGGCGCTCACTCCGTCCACCATGTCCTGGCCGATGCACTCCAGGTAGTAGCGGCACAGGCGGCTGAACTCGGAGGCAGGCGCTTGCGACGTTGGCGGCGGCTTGGGCGCGGCCTCGAGGAGTCGCCAGCGGTAGTCGTTGCCCTGTTGCACCTGCCCCTTCAGCGCGTCGTAGAGGCATGCATTGATAGCTGCCTTCTCAAAGCCTGTCGCTGCAGCAAGGTCAGCGGCCTTCTGGCCGGGCCGACTGCGCAGTTCGGCAATTAGCCGCTCTTTCAAGGGCAACCCTGGCTCCGGCGGGTCTAGCGCCATGCGCAACTCCCGTGGTGCGGCTTCACAAACCGGCGGCGAGGCGGCGTGTCGGCTCGGGACATGTTCATGTTCTCGACCATGATCACACCATCGGAGTCAAGGTCGTTCGGGAGTTGGTGGGCCATCAATGGCCAGCAAAGTTCGCGCTCGCTAAACCATAGGCCCGTGACCTTGTGCTTCTGGCCTCGAAACTCTTCGCCGAAACGGTAGCCGTTCAGGAGCCGGTCGTACTCGATCGGGACCCCCAGCTGGTCCTTGAGATAGCCTAGGTCGCGCTTCAGCGTGGCCGGCGAGGCCTCCAGCTCGTCCAGCAGCGCCTGGAAGCTCAGATGCCCGCGGCTGCGGATGAGCATCTCGATTTTGTACACGCGGGCGGTCTTGGTCATGAAACGGCGGGGCTGGTCGCTCAATGCGTGAGCGTTACCGAATGTAGCTGCGGGCGTGGAGCTTTCCTCGTCAAGCTCCTCGAAAACAATCAATGTTGGTACACGCGCCACGCCTGCAGCTTCGGTGACGGCCAGCTCAATACCTGAGCTATCCGCGTTAACCCTCAAACGAGGGGTGGCTTTCACCAGCTCACTTCCTGAGCTTTGGGCTTGAGATCCTGTGATGCCGGGCGAAGAGCGCCCCTTCACAGGAGCACCACCATGAAGTCAAGCCACCGCCTCCCCGACGCATCGCCCCAATCTGACCCCGGATTCGAGATCGGCTGGGACTTCGCCCACTACCGCCTCGTGCCACCCGTCGAGCAGCTGCTGGCGGGTAACCCCGTTCGTGACGGCTGGGAGGCCGGTCAATCGGTCTTCGGCATGCGGACGCTGCGCGCAACACCCCACGTCAAGAAGTGGCTTCAGCTGCGCCTGGGCGCCTGGATGCGGGGCAAGGCGTTCGAGCTTGTCCAGGTGACGCCGAACTTCCTGGAGCGCATCGACGTGCCGGCCTGCCCGATCACCGGCCTTGCGCTGACGCATGGCACCGGCGTTGACACCGACGCCTCTGTCGACCGGGTCAACAACCTGGCCGGCTACGCAGCCGGCAATCTGGCGGTGATGAGCGCGCGGGCCAACCAGGCCAAAGCGGCCTACGACTGGCGCGACGCCGCAGCCTTCGTGCGGCAGATCGAAGTCGGGCGGCTGGGCCAGATCGATGGGTTCAATGCGCGCGAGTGGGCGCGCCTGGCGGCCTTGATGAGCTACTGCACGCCGCTCAGCCACGCCGAGGCCGCCAACCTGCCCTTGCTGGTGATGCCACCCCCTCGCCTGCGCATCCTGAACCCGGCGCAGGCGGTGCAGGCTGGCCTGACGCTCTGCTTCGCCCATCCCGAACGGATGCCGAAGCTGGACGCCCTGGTGCGCATCTTCCCGGCGGGCGTCCATCACGAGGTTCGGTCGTTCGTGACGACACTGCTCGCCCGCCGCATCGCTGCCGGACCGGCGGCCCGCCAGGGCCACTTGAAAGCAGCACTCGAAGCCGCCTGGTGCGAGCCGCTGATCATCCGGCGCTGGCAGCGGGTGGCCTTGCGGATGGACGCGGCGGCGTGCGAGACCGTGGCGGCCGCTTTGCCGGCGGTGGCGTCAGGTTCTGCGCCGATGCGATACCTCGGCTTCGAGCAGGCAACCGAGGGATGGGCGCTCGGCACGGGTGGGATGGCGCCGGCCGAGACGCGAATCGACGGGACTCCCCAAAGGGCCGCACTCGCGAGCCTGCTGGCGCCCCGCCAAGAGCGCCCGTCCGCGGCGCGCCCGCATGCCGCACCGTCTGACGCCAGGCTCGCTATTTGAGCGAGTGGCCTGCCACCATAGCTTTCCTACCTAGAACTGGAGTGCGCCCATGAATGCCCACCTCTCACTGTCGTCAACCATTGTCTTGACGCCCCGCCGGGCCGGCCTTTGCACCGGCAAGGAAAACGTCGTCGAGGTCCTGGTCCGCATCCAGGCCCCCGATGCCCCTAATGGGCACGAAGCCAAGCGCCCAACGCAGGCTGTGGCGCTGGTGATCGACCGCTCCGGCTCGATGTCGGGCCGCCCCCTGGAGGAGGCCAAGCGGTGCGCCGAATACGTCTTGGGCAAGCTCCGGCCGACGGACGCGGTGTCCCTGGTGAAGTTCGACAACCGGGTGCAACGCCTGTGGCCGGCGGCGCCGCTGGGCGACGGCGTGCCGCAGCGCGCCGCTATCGCGGGTATCCATGCCGGCGGTAACACGAACCTGCACGGTGGCTGGAAGGAAGGGGCCGATACCCTGACGGACCTTGCGGGCCTGGGCCTGAAGCGGGTGATCCTGCTCTCCGACGGCCAAGCCAACGAGGGCGTGACGGAACCGGAGGCGATTGCGGCGCAATGCACTGAATGGGCAGCCAAGGGCATCACGACCAGCACCTACGGCCTGGGCAACAGCTTCAACGAGGAACTGATGGTGGCCATGGCCCGCTCGGGCGGCGGCAACCACTACTACGGGGACACCGCGGAGGACTTGATGGAGCCGTTCCAGCAGGAGCTGGAGTTGCTGGGCAACCTGTGCCTGCGCGACCTGCGGTTGTCGGCCACGGCGCCTGATGGCTTCAGTGTCGACGTGGTGAATCAGTTTCCGCCCGTGGAAGATGGCTGGCGCCTGCCCGATCTGGCCTGGAGTGCCGAGGCCTGGGCGGTGCTGCGGGTGAAAGTGCCTGCGGGCGCGCTGCCGCCGCTGGGCCAGTTGTGCTCGGTGTTGCGCGTGTCGGTCGCGGGCGCCAGCCTGGAGGGCGATCCGGTGCATCTAGAGCGGTGTGGGCTGTCGTTGCCTGTGATGTCATCGGCCGCCTATGACAACCTGGCGGACGATGAACTGGTCACGCGCCGATTGGTGGAACTGGCTGCCGCCGAGGCGCTGATGGCCATGCGGTCGGCAGCGGCTGCCGGTGACTGGGCGCTGGTCGACAAGCAGCTGGAAGAGGCCAGCCGCAGGTTCGCCGGCAACGGGTGGGTGGCCGCGATGCTGGAAGCCATGCGCTCCATCGCGGCGAGCCGCGAGCGCGAGCGGGCGATGAAGGAGATGATGTATTCGTCGAGCAAGCTGCGCAGCCGGCTGGCCGCAAAGGACGAGAACGTCAGTCTCTGCGCGTCAGAGGCCATGTCGACACCGGCCTACCTGCGGCGCAAACCTTCCCAAGGCAAGGGTAACGCTTGACAGCGCTTCGGGCACAGCGCAATCGACCAGCCACTCGGGCAACGTGGTGCAGACAGAATGGCACTGACCCCTCACAAACGTGGCAACCCGCCGATAAGGAGAACTGGATTGGCGTACGACATCGTTGGCGACGTGCATGGCCATGCGGGCAAGCTGACATCGCTGCTCACGACGCTGGGCTACGAGTTGACTGAGGAAGGCTGGCGGCATCCCTCGCGGCAGGCGATTTTTGTCGGCGACTTCATTGATCGCGGCACCGAGGGCGTCGAGACCGTCGCGATCGTCCGCGCAATGGTCGAGAGCGGGGCCGCGATGGCGGTCATGGGCAACCACGAGCTCAATGCGATCGCGTGGCACACGCCCGATCCCGATCATCCCGGCGACTATCTGCGGCCCCGACACCGGGAACCCTGGGGCGGCAAGAATCGTCAGCAGCACGAGAAGTTCCTGCTGCAGGTGGAGTCCGATCCGGACCTGCATGCCAACATCGTCTCCTGGTTCCGGACGCTGCCCCTGTGGATCGACCTGCCGGGCCTGCGTGTCGTGCACGCTTGCTGGCATGACGGGCACATCGACTGGCTCAAGCCTCTGCTTCGCGATGGCCGCTTTCTGACACCAGAGCTACTTGCGCCCGCCGTGGTGGAGCCTGCAGGCGAGGCGACGGGCCCAAGTGTCTTCCACGCCGTGGAGACCCTGCTCAAGGGCGTTGAGTTGAAGCTGCCCGAGCCTCATCACTTCCACGACAAGGACGGCATCCGTCGCCATCACATGCGGGCCAGATGGTGGGATGCACAGGCCGCAACCTACCAGCAGCTGAGCCTGGACGCCGGTCTGGCTGCGATGCTGCCCGACCTCAGGGCGGAATGGGTTGGCAACAGGGCGCCGCTGTCCAAGCCGACCTTCTTCGGCCACTACTGGATGAAGGGCGTGCCGAAACTGCAGGGTCCGAACGCCATCTGCGTCGACTACAGCGCCGGAGCAGGTGGACCGCTGGCAGCCTACCGCTGGGGCGCTGGTGTCCCGCTGTCGGCTGGCCACTTCGTCCTGGCGCATTGAGGACCGATGAGTAACGTCACGACGGGCACGTCGGCCCGCGGTTCGGGCAACGAAGATCTGTTTGCCAACTGGGAAGCCGATTTCCGCAGCGCAGCGAAGTCGGATGACTGCCGCCACTTGCTGCGATATCTCGAGGCCTACGGGGTGACGTCGACGTCCGAGGCAGTCGTGGAAGCCACCGTGGCGGTGGTCTCAGCCTGCTGCGGATTCCGGGCACTTGACGGGCAGGCGCTCGCTGAGTTCCTCGCCCATCAGCGCTACGACGCCCCCGCCTCGCCGCAGGCGCCTTACCGCCTCCATTTCGAACTCACGCGAGCTGACATCGGTGTCGTTGTCGTTGACGCTCACCTTCGCTGGATCGACCTGGCCGACCTGTACGGCGCGCCCTGGCAGGAACTGCAGCGGGTCGGCTACTCAGGATTCTGGGTGGCTCGAATGGACGGCGCCGCCCTGGCCGAGAGCGAGGTGGAAGCGCTCGAAGCGGCCATCACTTCGGATCTGCGTTTCGATCACGGGGAAGACGAAGTCCGGTTCGACGTAGATCCGGACAGCCAACCCGGATGCCTTTACTGCGCCGTATACGACCACGACGGGACGACCGACGAATGAACACCAGCCCGAGCGCACCCGCCCACGCCCGTACCAGCGCGAGCCACCCCCTACAGATTGCTGAACTGGGCTTCGACGGGCTGCGAGGCTTGCTCGGTGTCACCTTCTGTCCTGGCAAGCAGGGTGACAGCGTCTTCGGCGCCCCTTGGCAGCGGAATTTGGAGGCGGACCTCGACGTCGTACTGGCGTGGGGCGCCCAGACGGTTCTGACGCTGGTGGAAGCGAAGGAACTCGACATGCTGGGTGTTCCGGACCTGGGCGCCCGGGTCGAAGCGCGAGGTATGACGTGGGTGCACTTGCCCATACCGGACCTGCAGCCGCCGGGCGCCGCCTTCAGCGCAGCATGGCCAGACGTGTCTGCACAACTGAAGCGGCAAATTAGCGAAGGCCGTCGAATCCTGGTGCACTGCCGCGGTGGGCTGGGCCGCGCCGGTACCGTGGCCGCATGCATCCTCGTCGAGATGAACGTTTCTCCTGGCCAGGCCATCCAGGCGGTGCGAAAGGTGCGTCCGCGCGCGATCGAGACAAGCGCGCAGGAAGATTTCGTGATGCGCTTCAGGCCCACCGCGGCCGTTAATTCGCGGTGAAGGAGCCTCGTGGACTGGTTCGAAAACATCACGGGGTTCAAAGAGGCGCGCTACGAGGAGACCCAGCGACGGCTGGTGTTTCGTGAAGGTCATCTGGTGTCCACGGGCGGAACGGCGTGGTCTATCGGGTCATTGGAGATCCCCAGCCTGGCCGACCTACGGGCGCAGGCCGGATCATCGACGACCGGCCGAGGTCCGATTCGTGTCCGATGTGTCGCTGCCGACGTGCGGGCACTTCATGCGCAAGCCGAGAATCGCGACGCACTATTCCAAGTTGCGTCGCAGTTCAACCTGCTGGAGATGGTCGGCCCGGAGGTGACGCCCGAGCACGGTGTCACGCGTTATCAGCACGACCATACGCAAGGGCCGGTTTGCGCGATTGCCGCGGGAGCGGCAACGATCTACCGGAACTATGGGGTACCGCTTGCGGCGAAGCACGGCCAGCGCGCAGAAGCGCAGATCGATTGCCTGACCGACCTGGGGCGAGCCCTGGCAAGCGACGGCGCTCCGCTGTGGGAGCTGCGCAACGGCTACGCGCTGTGCACCCGCGAAGGCTTGCAGTCGATCGACCGACAGCTGGAAATCCTGGATGAGGAAGGACGGGACGCATTGCGCGGACAGCTGCGCATCGGCCTGCACTGGCGCGTCGACGTCACGGACCAGCCAGAACCTGGACACCGCGTGTCGCAGGCTTTCTGCTCCGCCTTGCCGGTCGCGTATTCAGGGATCCCGGCCAGGCATTGGGCGGGTTTCGCGTCACTCGTGCTCGAAGCGGCCTATGAGGCCACGCTCTTGGCCGCAGTCATCAACCGTGCCGAGGGCGGCAGCGACCGAGTCTTCCTGACGCGGCTTGGCGGAGGGGCGTTCGGCAACGATGACGCATGGATCGAATCGGCCATCCGCCGGGCGCTTGAACGCATGCGGGATGCCGATCTCGATGTCCGACTGGTCTCCTACATGTCGGTGCCGCCCGAGCTCGCCAGCCTCGCCCACGAGTTTTCATGACCGATCGACGACGCGACTGACCTCACCCATGCTTGTCAAACCCACCCAAAGGCAAACTTGGAGAGCCGATGAAGCGAACGAGCTGGGCACATCTCGATCGAACGGTGTTCACGACGCCGATCAAATCTGGCATCTATCGGCTGTACAACCGGCGCTCCGACAAGAGCTACGTCGGCCAGGCTTCCAACTTGAGAAGGCGACTTGGCAACCATCTGACCCAGCTGAAGCAAGGCTTGCACGCCCAGCCGATTCTTCGATTGGCATTCGCCAAACACGGTCCGGAGTGCTGGACCTTCGAAGTGCTGGAGTTTTGTGACCGAACTCGACTGACCGAGCGGGAGTGCCATCACGTCGAAGTGCATGGTGCATTGGCCGGCGGCTACAACTGTGCACCGATCCAGTCTGGCGTCGAGGTTACCGACGCCTTCCGGAAGATCGCGAGCGATGCGGCGCACAAGTTTCACGCTCGAACGTCGGATGAGGAGCGCTCGGAGATTGCCCGAAAGGCCGCGGCAACGCGTCGAGAGCGTGGAGCAGCTGCTCGACGCTCTGAAGCTGCAAGAAAAGCTTGGGCGACCAGGAACTCCTCGAGCAAAGAAGTTTGATTGCGAGGCAATAGAGCGGGCGGACAGCAGGCCAGTCGATCAGCGCCTTGACCTCTTCGCCAAAGTGCTGAACGAGATGAACTGCGACAAGTGGCCAATCATGGTGTGCACCGCGGCCGCAGGGAGTGTCACATGTGCCGGAACGAAATCGCCACTCCGAAGTGGTCGGTCAATTTCCGATCTGGCACATCTGCATTGGGCCACCTGGTGGCCGCCTCTGCGCGCCAGGTCGAGTCGCGCCTCGCACAGATGTGGTCGATGCAAGCAAAAGGAGCTGAATCGCGCCTGATCGGGTCACCATCGCCGGCCGTCAGGGCAACCAGTCCTGCACTGTCAAGCGCCGTTTCAAGCGCTGCTCGATTTACAGCCGAACCGTAGTAACGCGGTCGAACCAGATCTTGGTTGAAGTCGCCAAGAACAAAGAACTCATCATCGGGGTACTCGTGCCTGAGCCGCAGCCAGTCAGCGGCTTGCACCTTGACCGCCTCGCGAAACGCTACGCCACCAGCGCCGGGATGCTGCAGCCATGCACTTCCCACCCACGGAAGCACCGTCCCATACACAACGAAAGGCACACCCGATTCGGGTCTGACGCGAGCGGCTACCGTCCTCGCTTCGTCCCGGGTGACGAGTGGCTTCATCGGATGACGCGACCAGATCGTTACCCAACGATGCTCGGGCTTGTGCCGACCGTCCCGGCGGTCTGCCGACGAATGGGAGTGGGGGTGGCCAGGCGTGAATCCATCGTGCGTCTCGGTCAGCACCCACACGTCTGCCTGCTCGCGATCTGTGTGCAGGCGCATGGCTTGGCGGCGCCCGTCGGCAACCGGCAACATCAGATTCCAGGTGCCCAACTTCAATGTCATGACGGTGCCCCCTTCGCATCCACTTCGACGACCATGCCGTTGTGATCGCTCATCCGCTTCGCATCCTTGGTGATCCCTGAGAACGCGCATGGCCCGGCGACCAACGACATCCGCTGGTCGATGCAGATGTGATCGATGCTGTCCCGCTTCAGGGCACCATGGACCGGACTTCGGATGTCGATGTCAGTGACGCATCGCATCCCGGCGAGAGGAAGACGCTCGCGCACCATCCGTCTTCCGTCCTGGTGGCCATAGCCCTTGGCCGAGTGCAGAGTCATGTTGAAGTCGCCGGCAACGATGCAGAGATGCGATGGGTATTCCTTTCGAAGCTGCACCCAATCGGTCGTCTGACGATCAACCTCCTCGAGGTGTTTCACCCAGTTTTTGCCGCCGGGATCACCGTGCCAGGTGATGATCGTGCCGTACACCAGCAGCGGCGACTCGACGTCCGGTGGCAGGACTTCGACGCACAGCGTCGCTGTGCTCTCCTCCAAGGTGCGCACGCCCCATGCCTCGGGCACCCAGATTGCGACCGCGCTTTCTGAAGCGTCGTAGGTGCCCAGCGAAGAAGGTGTCGAGACGCCGTGATGGTCGGGTAGCACGATCCCGCTCCAGGTCTCGGTGAGCACCCAGATGTCGGCGCCGACGCTGCGAATCCGCTCCCGCTGCAGATCAGCGCGCTCGCGGCGGCCATTCTTCCAGGGCCGATCGAGGTTCCAAGTGGCGATCCTCAAGATGACCCTCCCTCCAGTTTGGGCACGCTGCTATTGAAGGTGGGCTGCAGCGCTACTGGGTAATCCAGAATTCGCCTGTCGAATAAATCGGCCTCGGACGCCAGCTGAATCTCGGCGACTTCTCGTGGGGGACTGGGGATGCGACAAATCCATGTTTGGATTCGGTATAGGGCTCAAACCCGTTGCGACGCAGGCTGCGCTGCGCAGTCGCAACGTCGGCCAGCTCGATCAAGTCGAACACGTTGAAACCATCGTCGAAGAACCAAAGCCTAACCCCCGTGCCAGACTCGGTAGGCAGGATCACTGCCCAGTTTTGCTGTAAGAACTCGACAATTTTGATCCAGCGCCCAGATTGGCCGAGGTCGATAACTTGGCCGAGGTCTGGCGTTGCTATAGCCCGCTGAAGCTCAGCCCGAACATCGGCTGACGATGCACGAAGCGCCGCCCTTTCCCGCGTGCCCTGGGTGACACCGTATCCAAATCGGTCGCCCGCGGCAGCCAGCAGTTCGAATACACGGTGATCGTCGTCACCACGGGTGCGCCCCAGAAGTGAGTCAACCCAGGCACGCGGAAGGCTGCTGGCACCGTGAAGCGCTCCGACCGCGGCTCCGACAATCGCGGCGATCGTGTCGTTGTCTCGTGTGTGGTTCACTGCCTGCAAGATAGCCTCGCGAGGGTCGCCCCCAAAGCGCGACAGGATGTACAACACCGTTGGCACGGTCTCCAAGAGATACGCACCGGAGTGCCAAACCGAACCTGCTTCGACGACGCCCATGTTTTGATCTAATGCAGGTACGACATATCGACGAATCAACTCCGCTGCGGATCCCTTAAAGTTAGGCGGGTGGCCGTTGCGCGACGTATAAACGCTACCTGAACCATCCAGCGACAAGTCGTCGATTACCGCCAGCCATTGCTCAATCCACCAGCCCCGCGTCGGGGCTTCCGTCATGCCGATCAGCTGCCACAACATGTGAACCATCGCAACACAGCTTGTGTTCGACAGCTCGTCGTTGTGGGTGAGATGCGCAGCCAGGAGTGTGTCAGCCCATAGGTCACAGTTCGACCTCCGCAGGTAGGGAAGCAGAACAGGCGCAATCCGCATCAATGCACCATTACCGGCCGATGCGCTACCACTGCAGCTCCAGGGCGTGCCCGCCTTGAACTGCCCCAGAAATTCCCGCGTGGCAGAGCCCAGGCCATAGATGCGGTGCCTGCAGAACGCGTTGCCCAGTAGCTGCGGTTCGAGACGCTCATCTCTGGTCAGTTGCTCTACTGTCCAGAACGCCAGCTGTGTGTCGTCGGAGGGTAGCCCGACCCGGCGACCCAGCGCATTTCGGTTGGGTAGATAGTCGCTGATCCAGCCGTGAGCGTTGGCCCGATCTATTGGATTCATCGACTCGCTGGTATTTCCCAGCGAGTCACCGATGGCCAGACCCAGCAGCATGCCTTCGACTTTGTCAGCGAGGTCGATGTCCGTTGGAAATGCGCTTGGCGTCACCCCCAGGCGGTCATGCCAACGCACCTTGAGCGTGCCGTTGACAGCAAGGCTACGCGCTTCGAAGTAGGGCGATGAGTGAGATCGATTGAGCGACATTGGTCAAACCCTTGGCACCAGTGGCGCCCTGATCGTCCCTGCACTTGACGACCTTGGTCCATGGCTTTGTTGCTTAGTATTTAAGGCGCTCGCCGGTCTTTCGACGAGTGGCAAACAGAGCAATATCAACGGATGAAGCCTCGACGCTGGTCGCGGCGCCGGCACGAGGCGGTTGAGCTTGGTCGTTCACCCCCGCCAATTCCAGTGAAGTTCGTACATCTCGATCTTTGGCGTCGACGCTCGAGGCGCTACGGCGGAACTTTGACCTGAAGCGCCAGAGATGTGCAGCCGGCTCTGGCATGTCTGCTCTACAAGCGAACAATGTTCAATTCGACCCCGAGGACATCCTTTGCCAGCGGAACCAAGTGATCGTGATGCGTCAAGAACACGACCTGCATGCGGCGACTCAGTTCACCCAAGACTCTCAAGCCCGCTGCTGTCCGCAGGTCATCGAAGTTGATGAAGAGGTCATCCGCGATCAGCGGCATGTTGAGTCCCTGATCAACCTGAAGCTCGAGGGCCGCCAAACGAAGCGCCAGGTAGAGCTGATCGCGTGATCCCTCGCTCATGCCCGCCACGTCGACCTGCTCGCCGCTGGGGCGAATCCCGAACAGGCGCGGTGCCGCCCCTTCCGGGTCGACCAGCAGTCGGTTGAAGGAACCCAGCGTCAGGCCGTTGAAGATGGCAGACGCCTTGGCGAGCATGGGCCCTTGCTTGGTCTCGCGGAACTTCTCCATCGACCACTTCAGCAGGCGCGATGCGGTGTGCAGCTGGAGGTAACGCTCCGCTGCCTCGCCCATCGCGGAAATGGCCTCCTGGCGCCGGGATTCGGCCTTCGCCGCGCGGTCGGTTCCATCGAGCGCGTCAAATGCCGTCTTCTGAGTGCCGTAGCTGTTGCTGAGATTGGCGATCTCCTCCACGACATCGGCTGACTGCACAGTGAGCTTTTCGAGCTGCGCTTTCACCTCGTCAGGGCCGACGCTGGCGATCTCCGCACGCAGGTCCGCCACCGCCAGTCCATCGGCCGCGTGGGTCAGATCAGTCTCGGCTGATTGCATCCTGCGTTCGACCTCTCGGCGCTGGTCTGACCGCTCGATTGAGCCCCCCAATGCATTGACGTCACTCACGCCTGCGGCCGTCATCAACGGCGCCAGGTTGGCCTGCACACCCAGTTCCCGTTTCTGGGCCAAAGACAGTTCTTCAGCGGTCCGTTCCAGCCGCGATTGCAAAGCGGCAGAAGCCGCTGCGGCTTGCCGCGCTTGATCGAGGCGCTTGGCCAGCTCAAGCGCAATGTCCTCGGCGGATTGCCCCTCCAGCCCCGGTGCGGCCCGTGCAGCCAGGCTCGTCGCCGTGCTGATCAAACCGTCCAGATCGGCTTGCATGGTGTCGATGCGCTCGCTCCGGATGCTGCGCATGCGAGCCAGCAGGCGCTCGACCTCTTGCATCACCTCCAGTTCGGCCTCCACCTGATCTGCGAGCACGGTGGCCTCGTATCCCGCCGCAAGCACAGCCGCCTGCCAGGACCGGCTCCAGGTGTCCCACGCGGCTTGGGCAGATTGCACAGCCCCCTGCAGCGTGACCAAGCTGCTCTGGGCTTCGTGCAGTTGCTGCTCCAGGGTTGCTCGTTGCCCTTGCGCCTGATCAGCCAGCGTGATCTGGGCACGCGCGCGCCGCACGCATTCAGCCAGCATTGGGGCCGACGTTTCGGAAGGTCCTGCCCCGAGCAGCGACCACAGGGATTGCTGGCTGTCGACGCCCGCCTGACGCTGTGCCGCCTGCTGCCGCTCGGTGTCGCCCAATTCGCTCACAAGGTCCAGCACGCCCTGGCGTTGCTGCAGCCACGCGGGAGCCAGGTCCAAGGGCAGCTGAGGCAATCCGCTGGCGCCGGCCAAGGCGTCCCACTGTGCCGCGCGCGCTTCCATCCGCAGCCGTGCCGCTTCCGCGCGAGACTCCAGATGGTTCAGTTCCAGACGCTGCTGTTCGATGCGCTCGGCCTTGGACTGGCGCGCGGCCTCATGCTGCGCCCGATCGAGCCGCGCGTCTGCGAGCCGGTCAGCGTTGACGACCTGTCCTTCAAACGCAATCGCCCGTTGCGGCAATTGCTGGGGCGAGACCTTGATGTCCTGCCAAGATTCGTCACGGACGCGCCGCGCCTCTTGAACGTGGTCCATGGAGACGGGCTGAAAGTCGCGCACCAGTTGCTGGAGTTCCAGTTCAAGGCGCTGCATGTCCAGCGTTTTGGCCTCCAGCGCCTCACGCTGAGACAGCGCCTCGGCGGTGTCGCTGCGGTGCTGATCGATCAGGCCCTGGACAAACGCTGAACCTGGGACAACCATCACCTTCAATGCATCGGGCTCTCTGCGCCAGACACCCAGCGCTGCCAGACCGCCATCGATCTTCTGAACCAGGCCGTCGGCTTTCTGCTGCAAGTCGCCCATCGCACCGGCATGGTCCCCCAGCTTCAACGCTTGTTCGACCGCCGCTGCCAGGCCCGGATGGACGGCGCCGGCCGAAAGGCGCCCCAAGGCTTGCTGTGCCTGCTGAACCTGATGCTGACGCTCGGTGAGGTTGCGCTGCGCGGAGTCCACTTCCTGGGACACCGCAACGCGGTCCTTGAGCAACCGGGTCAGGCGGGACCGAACTGGAGCGGCCGGCAATCGATGGCGTACGGCCGCTTCTGTCTCCGTCACCCAACCCAGGTCACCGGCCAACTCCTGCACCCGCAGCCACCCCATGCGGATCTCTTCGGACCGCTTCACCATGTCCGTCCGATGGGCACGGAACTGGAGGCGGCGTTCGTTCAGTTCTGTGATGTCGGTGGACATCGACAGCAGTGTCTGGTCGACCTGGGTCGCCTCCAGTTCGCTCTGAGTCCCTTCCGTGTCCCGCTGCAGCCGCTGCAGATCGGCTGCCACCAGGACCATCTCCTGCCTGGCCCCGCTGAGCACCTGGGCCGCGTTTTCTGGCAACAGGGGGATGTCGCCGGTCAGCAGCAGTTCGTCGCGTTGTGATCGAGCAGCATCCAGCGCCAGCAACATGGGCCGCACACGACGGATGCGTTCCAGGCGACTGAGTTGCCGACGGGCCTCGATGTCACGGTTTCGCGCAACCCCAAGTGCCGCTTCCGTCGACATCAGGGCATCGTGTTGCGCCTTCCAGTCCTTGGTTCGAAGCGTCGCCTGCTTGAACTCCGCGCAGGCGGCATCGTAGGCATCCAGCGCCTGGTAGTAGACGCGCGTGCCCGACTTCCGTGGCGCCCACAGCGCATCAGCTTCGGCTTGGAGTTTCTGCAGCGCCTCGCCCAGATGCTCGATGCCGGCAGCCGATTGAAACAACAGGCGGCCGATGTCGTCAGAGGCCGACAGGATGCCGGCGCCGCCCTCGACCAGGGTCTCGTGGTCCAGCGCATACATGCGGTTGAAGGCCTGTGCCTGCAGGCCGCCCTGCCAGGGCTGCAGTGCCGCCTCCTGAAGGCTGGCGTCCTCAGGTGTGCGCAGCGTATTCTTGTTGCCCTTGGTGCGATGGAATGCAATCTGCTCCGCTGCCGTCTTGCCCCCAGCCCTTCGCTCGAGGATGCCCCCGACGCGCAGTTCTGGCATCGGATGCAGAAAGGCCAAGGGCGTACGCATCGGTATGCCGAAGAGCCAGTCGCCGATGGACGTTCGAAACGTCGACTTGCCTGCCTCGTTGGAGCCCACGATGAGGTGGATGTCCCGATCCCGGGAAGGCAATGCCACCGTGCGGTCGGTGAATTTTCCGTATCGGATCAGCTTGAGTTCGCGAATGCGCATGGGGAGGGGTTTCGCGATCAAGAAGTTGAGCGGGCATCCTGGCCCACGCGGGCCATCAGCAAGGGGGTGGCCTGCCGGATGCGTTCAGCCACCTGGTCCAGTGGATCCTGGCGCAGGGAAGACAGATCGGGGGCCGCTTGAAGGACGTCGTGCGGCAGCTTCTCCAGCAGCGCCTGCCAGTCGGCCTGCAGCGATCGCACGAAGTCCTGATCGTCATTGGCCGACACCACCAGGTTCTCGAGCTCTGCCAGCGCACCCTGGGCCTCGTCTTCCTGACGCGGTGGGGCTGAGTTCAATGCGGCGCTGGCCACCCTGACCTTTTCGACCCAGATGCGGTCGGCATCCAGCGCCACAGCCTGAGCGATGACCTCTTGGCGGAGTTGTGCCTCGTCCACGACCAATGCCGCGTGCGCCGCCGATCGCCCCTTGAACAACACCCGCACCGCCAAGGGCAGACCTGATGGGGTGGCGTCCAGCAACTGCTCCATCGCCAAACCGGCCAGGCGCACCGCGCCACGCAGGTCCGCAACCGCACTGATGTCGATCTCTATGGCGTGCCATCGCAGCACGTCGACCTCCAAGCGATCGACCTCGGCGATCTCTCCATGCTCAGCAGTCACCAGGAGCGCACCGCGCGCGCCCTGTTCGCGGATGTGCCGCCCTTGCAGGTTTCCCGGGTAAGCGATAGTGGTGTCGCCGCGCTGGATCCAGTGCTCATGCACATGGCCGAGCGCCCAATACTGATAGCCCTTGGCCTGCAATTCGGCCACCGAGCATGGTGCGTACCTGGCGTGCTCCGCATGACCCTCCAGCGCGGTGTGGAGCACGCCGATGTTCAACCAGCCAGCCACAGGCTCCGGGTAGCCGGGCAACAGGTTCTCGGTGGTTGCCGCAACCTTGAAGCTGCGCCCATGGAGCGCCACCTTCATGTCTTCGATTCGAAACGTCTCAGCCTTCCGTGAGGGGAAGACATGAACGTTGTCGGGCAGTTCGAGACTGCGGGTCATCTCGCTGTCGGCGTCGTGGTTGCCGTAGAGCAGGTAGACCGGAATCCCGGCCTGGCGCAGCCGCCCCATCTGGCGGACGAAGAACAGGCCCGTGTTGAAGTCCTTCCAGTCACCGTCGTACACGTCGCCGGCGATGACCATGAAGTCCACCTGCTCATCGATGGCACTGCTCACGAGCTTGTGGAACGCATCCCGCGTTGCCGTGCGCAGGCGGTCGGCAGGTGCATCGGGATATGACGACAGCCCTCTCAGAGGACTGTCCAGGTGGAGATCAGCGGTGTGAATGAATTTCATGGCTCGCTTGTTTGAATGGCATCCGAGAGTGAAGGCATGCTAGGGCGTGGTCGGACATCCCATGTGGGCTGAACAAGCGGTGGCTCTGGCTCGCTGCAGGCCTGGCGAGTGCTGACCTCAACGACTGTCAAGCAACTGCCCGAGACCACTCAGACGCCTGGTGAGGCGACTGCTCGCCAGGGCCAGGCCGCTGGCCTGCCGGGCCACCAGGGTGAACGCGCGTTTGGCCCGCGTGATGCCGGTGTAGACCAGTTCGCGCGTCAGCACCGCCGAGTCCTCGGGCGGCAGCGCCAGCACGACATGCGCAAACTCCGAACCCTGGCTCTTGTGCACCGTCATCGCAAACGCGGTCTCGACATCGGCAAGGCGCCCCACCGATACCGAACGCAACCCGGCGCCGTCCAGGAAGTAGGCCCTGAGCCCGCCTGAACCCTGAGGTTTGAGCACCACGCCGATGTCACCGTTGAAGACCCCGAGCGCAGGGTCGTTGCGCGTGACCATCACCGGCCGGCCTTCGTACCATTCACCGCGCCGCTGCAGCAGGCCGCACTCAGCCAGAGCCTGCGCAATGCCTGCGTTGAGGCCCGACACGCCCCAGGGTCCTTCGCGCACCGCGCACAGCACGCGGAAGTCGTCGAAGCAGGCCAGCACGCCGGCGGCCCAGGCCTCGAAGTCCGCCGCAGCGGTCGGGCGTTGGCCCAGCGCTTCGAGGTAGGACCGGTAGCCCCCCGGGGCACCGGGGCGGCCATCGATGGACAGGCGGGCGATCGCGTTGGCGTCTGGCGTTTCGATCAGCGAAAGTTCGGTGTCCGGCGCGGCCCGCAAGGTCGCGAGCGCCGCGGCGCCATCGCCGCGGTTTACGGCCAACGCCAGTTCGCCGATCGGGCCGCCGAATCGATGGCTCTCTCGCAGGAAGACCGTCTGTTGCGCCAGGCCGTCGGAGGTTGCCGCGTTCGATGGCGGCAGGTCCTGGCCGGTGAGTTCGCGTATCCATTCCACGGTGGCGGGCTGGTACGGATGGTTCGCAACGCCGCCATGGGCGCCCGCGCACAGGTCGCCCATGACAGCGCCGGCCTCCACAGAGGCCAGCTGGTCACGGTCGCCCAGCAGCACCACGCGTGCGCTGGCGGGCAGCGCATCGAGCACCGTAGCCATCATCTCGAGGTGGACCATCGAGGCCTCGTCGACGAAGAGCACATCGACGTCCAGCGGGTTGGCCGCGTCGTGCACAAAGCGCCGCGTGCCCGGGCGCGTGCCAAGCAGCGAATGCAGGGTGCGCGCCGGGGCCAGCGCGGCGGCCCAGGCTGCCAACGGCAGCGTGTCGCCGAGTTGCTGCTGCAGCCCCTGCAGCGCCGCGCCGATGGACTGCCGCAAGCGCGCCGCGGCCTTGCCCGTGGGTGCCGCGAGCGCCACTCGCAGCGGTTGCGCGCCTGCGTGCAGCGCCTGCAGCAACACCAGCAGCCGCGCCGCGGTGTAGGTCTTGCCGGTGCCGGGCCCGCCGGTGATGATCGTCAGGCGTCCGCGCACCGCCAGGGCGCAGGCGACCCGTTGCCAATCGGGCGGGACCGCCGCAGCCACGGCAACGCCTGCATCGACCGCTGGCGCAAACAGCAGGCCCATCAGCGACCGCGCCCGGGCCCGGTCCAGCGTTGCCGTGAGGTCATCGCCGTCGCAGTCGCCGTCGTCACTACGGGCCACGGCACGCGCCATCACCTGCGCAGCGACGCGGGACTCGTAGCGCCAGTAACGGCGCAGATAGAGCCGGTCAGCGCACAGCACCAGCGGAGAGGAGCCCTGTTCATCGGCAGGGTCGATCTGCAGGACGGCGTGGCGACCCCAAGCGTCGCGGGCGGCGCTGGCATCGCCGGGCAAGATCTGAAGGGCGGTGGCCAACTCGGCTGCCGCGTCGGGCGGCCAGGTCAGCGTCTGCAGCGGGTCATTCCTGAAGGCCTGCAGTGGAAGACAACTGTGGCCCCGCCCTTCCAGGTGCGTGAGCAACGCCGCGGCCAGCAGCAGGCTGGCTGGCGCGTCGGCGTCGAGTTCACTCAAGAAACTCGCGAACGCCAGGTCCAGCGCTCGCAGCCACCCCTTGGCACGCCAGGCTTGCAGCGTGCCCATCACTTGAACCGGCGTCATGCGGCCACTCCAGCCACAGCGCCAGGTTCGGGTGTGGGTGCGGGTGCGGGCGCGAGCATCAGGTCCAGCGCCTCGATCAAGGCCAGCGGCGCCGGCAGATGGAAGCAGCCGGCGCGTTCGCTGTCCACGCCGCGCAGGAAGAGGTAGGTGGCGCCGTGCAAGTGCTCGGCCGGCGCGTAGGCGGCACCCAGCCGGGCCTTCAGCAAGCGGTGCAGCGCCAGCAGGTACAGGGCAGCCTGCACGTCGTAGCGGTGCTGCAGCATCGCAGCCTCCATGGCGGCCAGCGTGTAGTCGGCATCGCGGGCGCCGAGGGCGTTGGACTTGTAGTCGAGCACGCCGTAGCGGCCGTCGTGTTCGAAAACGAGATCGGCAAAACCCATCAACATGCCGCGCAGGGCGCGCTCGGGCAGTGCCGGCCGCGGGCGGCCGGGCAACACATGCACGCGGCAGAGCTCGTCGACGGCACGCGCGCGCAGGCCGTCGCTGGGGAACCAGAACTCCATCTCGGGCAAGGTCCGGTCCAGGCTGGCGAGCGAGGTGCCGAGCACCGGCATCGACGTCGAGCAAACCCGCGCCAGCCAGGCCACGGCGTCGTCGGCCCGGTGGCCCCAGCCCTGCCGCTCGCAACGCCGCAGCAACGCCTTCTGCAAGCTTGGCGATTCCGCGAGCGCAAAGCCCTCGCCCGCCAGCCATTCGAGTTGGTCGTGCAGGAAGTTGCCCGCAAAGGCGCCACGCGGGAACCGGTGCCAGGGCTGGTCCGCCGGCCGCCGTGCATCGGCGGTTCCGGCCTCGGCCTCGGCCGGCTCGTCGTCCCGCACGATGCGTGTGGGCAACTCCGCCGCACTGCCCGTCGGGCCTCGAGCCGCATCGCGAATGAGAGCCGAGTAGCTGCTGATCGACCAGTTTCGATCGAAGAGGGCTTCGTAGACCGGCGCGGGGGCCAGCGGGGGCGGTGCCGCGCGGGACGCCAGGCGTGTCATCGGGGGCATGGGCGATTCGTCGGCACCATCGACAGACTCGACCGCATCGACGCTGATGTCGTGGCATCCCGCGGCCAGGCTCTGCACATCTTGCACGAACTGCTCGGGGAGTTTCACGGCCGTGCCCGACACCAGGTAGCCGATGGCACTGCGGTGCCATATGCAGTCCCGGCCCTTGCCGATCTTCAGCGCCGACGCGCCCACCCACAGCGCGTGGCGCGCCCGAGTCAAGGCAACGTACAGCAGCCGCAGGTCTTCCCGCTGCCGATCCTTGTCGGCAGCCTGCAGCTGCTCGTTGGTTGGCGACAGCGACAAGTGTCGAAGCCCCTGCTCGTCGACCAGCTTCACCACTGAGGTGTTCCTTCGTTCCACGCCCCTGAAATGCGCTGCAAACGGCAGGAAGACCAGCG
>Ga0335397_10001492_pt1 | contig 31947 bp, 23 predicted proteins | sample MAT04_FD_205740 | JGI IMG/M metagenome (GOLD analysis project Ga0335397, IMG submission 205740) | Freshwater microbial communities from Lake Fryxell liftoff mats and glacier meltwater in Antarctica - MAT-04 (spades assembly) (version 2) ... | reverse complement strand
GGCCATTTTTATCATCTCTTCATCGGCCGAAGTGAGCTTTGGCTTCATACAACGTGTCGACTGTGATCAGCGCCAACCCACGCTCGACCGCAAATCGTTCCGTATTACGACGCGCTTTGCCGCGAACAAAAAACGGAATCTTGCCGAGTTCGCGTTCGGCATCCGGTCCCCAGCGAGCAACGATTGTGACCTCCACCTCCGGTTCGTCGACAAGCTCTTCGACGGCCACGACATCGGCCGTGACTGGTTCCTGCGACTCCTCGTCGAGCACCACAACCGGCGTTGTGGCGGTGCTCGGAAGAGCCGGGGCGGCTTTCTCGTGCAAGTGCGAACGGGTGCCGTCGGCAAACTCAAAATCTTCACGGAACATCGTGAGCAGATGTTCTTCGAGGCCCATCATGAGTGGGTGCACCCACGTGTCGAAAATGACGTTGGTGCCTTCGGGTCCCATTTGCGGCGAATACCGCGCCGGCGCGTCCTGCACGTGGAACGGTCCGGAGATCACCGCACACGGAATACCAAGCCGTTTGGCAATGTGCCGCTCCATCTGCGTGCCCAGCACCAGCTCGGGCGACAATTCCGCCACTTTTGCTTCCACTTCGAGATAGTCGTCGGAAATAAGTGCTTCAACACCGTACAGCGCAGCAGCATCGCGCACCTCACGCGCTTGCTCGCGGCTGTAAGTGCCTAATCCGACAACGGTGAAACCCAACTCGTCGCGTGCGATGCGAGCGGCCGCAATTGCATGCGTCGCGTCACCGAAAATGAAAACACGTTTGCCGGTGAGATACGTGCTGTCCACCGAACGCGAGTACCACGGCAGACGCGAGCTCGCGATGGCATCCAGACCACCAACTGTTTCCAGATCGATCGACGCCAGCGCTGCGACTTCCTGCACGAAATCGCGAATGGCGCCGACGCCAAGTGGCACTGTCTTCGTCATGCGTTGACCGTACGTGCGTTCCAGCCACGTGGCCGTCGTGCGCGCTATTTCGGGATACAGGACCACGTTGAAATCGGCTTCTGGTAGCCGCGCGATGTCAGCGGCGGTGGCGCCCATGGGCGCGCACACCGACACATCAACACCAATGCGGTTGAGCAGCTTCGTGACTTCGACGACGTCATCGCGATTGCGGAATCCAAGCGCGGTCGAGCCCAGCACGTTGCAGCGGGGACGCACGCCATCCGCTCGCGGCGCACGTGCCGGTATTGTTGGTGAAACACACAGGGTGCGAACCAGATGATACATCGTCTCGCTCGCGCCCCAGTTTTCCTTGCGTTGATACGCGGGAAGCTCGAGCGGAACAACCGGCACTGGCAAATTCAGCGCCTTGGTCAATCCACCGGGGTCATCCTGAATCAGTTCCGCCGTGCACGATGCGCCAACCAGCATTGCATCCGGTTTGAACCGATCATACGCATCGCGGGCGGCGCGTTTGAACAGATCGGCGGTATCCGAACCCAGATCGCGCGCCTGAAACGTGGTGTACGTGACCGGCGGGCGAGTGTCGCGGCGCTCAATCATCGTGAACAACAGATCCGCGTAAGTATCACCTTGAGGCGCGTGCAGCACGTAATGAATGCCCGTCATCGACGTGGCAATGCGCATTGCACCCACATGCGGTGGTCCTTCATAGGTCCACACACTGAGTTTCATCGTCAGACCGCCAACCGGGCGCGCCGATCAAGCGGTCGCGCAAAAAGTTCAGCCAGATCGCCCGCCTGTTCGTATCCGTGAATTGGCGAGAACACGAGTTCGATTGACCACTTGGTCATCATTCCTTCGGCTTCCAACGGGTTCGCGAGTCCGAGGCCGCACACCACGAGGTCCGGGCGCGCTGCGCGACAGCGATCCAGTTGCGCATCGACGTCCTGGCCTTCACTCACCTGCGTGTTGGCCGGCAACAGGTCGAGCTCGGCCGCCACTGTCTGCCGATCGAGATACGGCGTTCCTACTTCGACCAACTCAACACCGAGTTCACGCGACAAAAAGCGCGCGAGCGGTATTTCCAGTTGCGAATCCGGAAACAGAAATACGCGGCGACCTTCGAGGTTCGGCTTCTGGCGTGCGAGCGCGGCGCGTGCCCGACGCTCGGGAAGAGCGGTGACTTCGGCGACCGTGTCGGCCGCAATTCCAAATGCTTGCGCCGCTGCCCACAACCAGGCCGTGGTGCCTTCGGCGCCAAATGGAAACACGGACGGCACGTGCGTCGCGCCGCGCTTGATCAGCGCCCGAAGTGTCTCCCCCAGAAACGGTTGCGCAAGCAGTACACGAGTCCCGCGTCCAATCGTTGGCAAGACCGACGACGTTTTCGGTGGGAAGAACTGAACATTCTTGATACCCATCGCGCTGAACAAACGCACGAACTGATCTTCAATAATGTCCGGCAACGTACCGACGACCAGCAGCGAATGTTCAGCCGCAGGTGCCGCACCCATTTCCGGCACCAGGCTGGTCAGGCACGCGTCTTCGCCTTGCGTAAACGTTGTTTCGATGCCGCTGCCCGAATAATTCAACACACGCACGCGCGGCGAGAAGTTGCGCGACAATCGCGAGGCGGCCCGACTCAAATCGAGCTTGATGACTTCGGACGGGCACGAACCAACGAGAAACAGCGTGCGAATTTCCGGACGCCGCTCCAGCAACTGTGTGACGACACGATCGAGTTCATCATTGCAGTCCGCGAGTCCCGCGAGATCGCGCTCGTCCAAAATCGCCGTGGCAAATCTCGGCTCGGCGAAAATCATCACGCCGGCCGCTGACTGAATGAGATGGGCGCAAGTGCGTGAACCAACGACCAGGAAAAACGCATCCTGCATTTTGCGATGGAGCCAGACAATTCCAGTGAGCCCGCAAAAGACCTCGCGCTGTCCGCGCTCGCGTAACACTGGCAGCGAACGGTCGACGCAGGCGGTGGCAGTGGCGGTCACGCGGTCAATCCTCCAACATCGGTAGCATTTCGTGTTTCCTGCAATCGCGCGGCGCGCAGTTTGAGCAGGAATTGCGTCGCGTTCACCGCGTAGGTCCCGTACGCACAGAGCGCGATTGTCAGGCGTAATTCAGGGGAGAGCCAGTCCAAGGTCAGCGTCACGAGATACGCCGTGTGCAGCGCAATCACGGCCATGCTCACCACGTCTTCCCAGTAGAAGGCGGGCGCAAAGAGATACTGGCCGTACACGTCGTGCTCCCACAGCGCGCCGGTGTACATGATCGCGTACAACGCGATGGTTTTGACGACAACGGAAATGTTGGCGGCGGCCAGTCCGTTGCCGGTCCACAGGTATCGCACGATGAGCACAACGCTGACCGCAAAGATCAGGAACTGGACGGGCGCAAGGATTCCCTGCACAAGTGTCCATCGCGAGGCATCGCGCCGGCGTCGTTCCTCCGGTGTGTACAGCGAATGGCGGTCTCTAACTTCAGTGCCCATCGGTTCCTCGTATCGCCGTTCCGGCTAGTCAGCGTTCGGAATCCGACGATAATGCGAGGGGTAAAAAGTGTCAAGACAAGTTTACGTCCAGAATACTTGACAGTTTTGAAAGGGGCTGCAACATTAGGCGGGAGTCGGGCTGCAGTGGCGTATCATCGCCACCCGTACCCGATGGACAAAGGAGGTGGCGGCGTGCCAGAGGCGAAGCGGGTGTCTGTGCAACCCAACGACATGGATATGGCGTTTCCCACGCGAGTGGCCGGGCCCCTTGTATTGAAGCGCGCTCGGAAGAATGAGTGCGCGATCACTGAGCCGCCGATTGCGGCCACGACCGCCGATGTGCCGCTCAGCGAACGCCCGGCCGACGACCCGCTCGTTCCGGAGTTTGTGCGAGCCGCGATCGCACCAGACGATCGGGTCATTCGGGAGCTCGTCGACCGACTCCTCTCGCAAGGTGTTTCTGTCCAGTCCATCTATTTAGATCTGCTGGCACCGACCGCACGCGCGTTGGGGGAAATGTGGGACAAGGACGACTGCGATTTTGTCGATGTCACGACCGGTGTGGGTCGACTGCAACTGGTTTTGCGGGATTTGAGTCAGATGTTTGTGCGAGATCGCCCGGAAGAAGAGGTCGCGGGGCGTGTTTTGCTGGCCTGTGTGCCCGGTGAGCAACACTCATTGGGACTGTTCATGGTCGCCGAATTCTTCGTCCGCGACGGCTGGGAAGTGCATGTGGGACCGCCGCTTTCCGACGAGCAATTGTTGGCGGATGTTCGGAGCGAATGGTACGATATCGTTGGCTTCTCGGTGTCGTGCGATAGCCGATTGGATCACCTGAAGCGCGAAATTCGACGCGTGCGCCAAGCCTCCAAAAACCAGAACGTGCTCATTCTCGTCGGCGGCCGGGCGTTTAACGAGCATCCCGGGCTCCTTGAGCGTATTGGAGCTGACGGTTCTGCAGCAAATGCGGAATTAGCGCCAGAAAGAGCTCGACAGCTGTTGGAGATGTAAGCTCACCCTGTCACATTTAGGTGTAGCACATCGTATGACACAACGTAGGGTAAGACAACCAGTTCGTACTGGGCTCCGGAGTGCGGATGTGTCATCAACGAATACAAGAGATTTCAGATGAACCACGTGGGGAAAGCGCTGGACACCGATTCGATTCCCGCTACCGGGCTTGATCGCGATTCCGCGATCGCGTTGGTGGCGGCCGCCGGCGACATCGCGCTGGTCGTAGATAAGAGCGGCGTGATCCGGGATGTATCCTCGAACGATGGCGCCGACTCTGTGGGGCAGGACGCCTCCGGTTGGGTCGGTCGCCCCTGGGTAGACACGGTCACGCCCGATTCTCGGGGCAAAGTTGAAGCACTTATTCGCGACGTTGCGGCCAGCGGCGTTTCCCGACGCCGTCAGGTCAACCACCTTACCGCCGCGGGTCCCGACCTACCCATCGCGTACACTGCCGTCCGGTTGGCCGGTGCCGCCGGTGGTTTGGTGGCGGTCGGACGCGACATGCGAGCGATTGCCTCACTCCAGCAGCGCCTTGTCGAAACACAGCAGGCGCTCGAGCGCGACTACTGGCGTCTTCGGCACGTCGAAACGCGCTACCGCTTGCTGTTCCAGGTGTCGTCCGAAGCGATTCTGGTTGTTGACGCGAGCAATCGCCGCATCGTCGACGCCAATGATGCCGCCGGCCGGCTGTTTGATCGCACGACCGACAAACTCGTGGGGCGCACGTTCCCCATTGGCGTCGATTCCGAGACAGAGCCCGCTCTCGAAGAAGCGCTCGCCAACGCGCGGACCGCTGGTCGTTCGGGCACGGTCGAGGCGCGGCTCGCGAATGGGGGGGCCACCGTTGAGGTTTCGGTTTCGTGCTTCCGCCAGGACGCGGTCTCCCTGTTCCTCGTCCGGTTCACGGCCACCGGGGTGTCCGCCAAAAACGCTCCCGAGTTGGGCGCTGAAGTGGCGGAGTTGATTGGCAACGCCCCCGATGGGTTTGTCGTCACGGACATCGAAGGCCGGGTGCTTTCCGCGAATAGGTCGTTCCTGGATCAAGTGCAGCTGGCCGGAGAACAGCAGGCCCGCGGCCGACTCATCAGCGAATGGATTGGACGTCCGGGGGCCGATCTTGGCGTGTTCCTCGCGACGCTCCGCAAACATGGCGCGATTCGACTCATGGCCACCGCCGTCCGCGGCGAGCAGGGTGGCACCAGTGAAGCCGAAATTTCCGCTGCTGCCGCTCCAACTGAGGCACCAGAGTGCATCGGGTTCATCTTGCGTGACGTGGGCCGCCGAGTGGCACACGGGCCGCAAGGCGCACGGGATTTGACGCTGGCGGTCGAGCAACTGACATCGCTCGTGGGTCGGGTCGCGCTCCGTGACTTGGTGCGCGATACGTCCGATCTGGTTGAGCGCCACTTCATAGAAGCCGCACTCGAGCTGACCGAAGACAACCGGACAGCGGCGGCCGAGGTGCTGGGGCTGAGCCGTCAGAGCCTGTATGTGAAGATGCGGCGCCATCAATTGGCCGCCGGCATCGAAGCCGAGGCCCAAAAAGCAGGCTGAACCGGGGCTTCGGCCCCGGATCCAAAGAAAATCCCGCCAAATCAAGAGAAAACTCTTGACGTTTGAAGGTGTCAACTTTATTTGACAGTCATGACCGTAACGGCAACTTTACAACAGCGCGCCAGCCAAGCACCCAAAGCGGGTGTAGTCCTGGAATTGCTGAAGCCCGTTACCTGGTTTCCGCCAATGTGGGCGTTCACCTGCGGCGCCATTTCTTCGGGCGCCCCCCTGGGGCAGCACAAGGCAGAAATCGCGCTGGGCATTTTCCTGACAGGGCCGCTGGTGTGCGCCGCCTCGCAGGCCGTCAACGACTGGTTTGATCGCGACGTCGACGCCCTGAACGAACCCAATCGCCCCATTCCATCGGGGCGCATCCCGGGCAATTGGGGTCTCCGGATCGCCATCGGCTGGACGCTGCTCTCGCTCGCGGTGGGTTCGGTGTTCGGCCTCCGCGGATTTCTCGCCGCCATTGCCGCGAACCTGCTGTCTTGGGCCTACAGCGCCCCACCGCTGCGCCTCAAGAAAAACGGCTGGCTGGGCAACGCCGCGGTCGGACTCTCCTACGAGGGGTTGGCCTGGGTGACTGCAGCGGCCCTCTTGATGGCGCCGGAGTGGCCGTCGCTACGCATTCTCGCCCTCGCAATGCTGTACAGCGCGGGCACGCATGGCATCATGACGCTGAATGATTTCAAGAGCATCGAAGGCGACAAGAAATCGGGCGTGAACTCGTTGCCCGTGTTGCTGGGGCCCGTGCGTGCGGGGCAAGTCGCCTGCGTGATGATGCTGATACCCCAACTGATTGTCGTCGTACTCCTCATCAACTGGAATGCACCTTGGTTTGCTGCTGGAATTACTACGCTGACCCTCGCGCAGCTTCCGTTGATGAAGCGAATGCTGCAAGCCCCGAGGGAGCGAGCCGCGTGGTACAACGGCACCGGTGTCACCCTGTTCGTGTTAGGCATGATGGTCAGTGCCTTCGCCCTTCGAAACGCCTGAGCCGACCATGAAATCCGAACCTGCCGCCGCACTGGAATCCTTTGACGTGGTCGTCATTGGTGGCGGACCCGCGGGAGCTACCGCGGCCTACGAGTCAGCCCGACGTGGACATCGCACCCTGTTGATCGATCGCGCGGGGCGCATCAAGCCATGCGGCGGCGCGATTCCACCGCAACTCATTTCCGACTTCGATATTCCGCCCGAACTGATTGTCGCGCAAATCAGTGCCGCGCGCATGATTGCGCCCAGCGGCAAACATGTGACCATGCCAGTGGGCAACGGATTTGTTGGGATGGTCGATCGCGAACAATTCGACGAATGGTTGCGTGTGCGCGCAGAGCGCGGGGGCGCGGAACGGCGTACGGGAACGTTTCAGCAACTGGATCGCGATGATGATGGGACCCCAATCATACGGTATGCATCGGGATCATCACGATTTGGAAAACCCGATGCGGTTCGCGCGCGCATGGTCATCGGCGCCGATGGCGCTCTGTCCGGAGTGGCGCGACAGGAAATTCCCGGTGCGAAAGCGGCGCGTCACGTGTTTGCCTATCATGAAATCGTCCGTTCGCCGCAGCCGCAGGACATCGACGCCACGTCCAATGCCTTCGATGGCAAACGTTGCGATGTGTACTACCAGGGACAACTGTCTCCGGATTTCTACGCCTGGATATTCCCGCACGGCGCCACCACCAGTGTAGGCACCGGGAGTTTTCAGAAAGGATTTGGGTTACGCGCAGCGGTTGCACAGCTGCGCGCCGACACGCATCTCACCGACGCCGCAACCCTGCGTCGTGAAGGCGCGCCCATTCCGCTCGCGCCACTGCCACGCTGGGACAACGGACGTGATGTCGTCATTGCCGGTGATGCGGCCGGCGTTGTTGCGCCCGCATCGGGTGAAGGAATTTTCTACGCGATGACCGGCGGGCGATACGCGGCCGAAGCCGTGAGCGAAGCACTCGCGCTGACCTCCGCGCGTGACGTCGCACGGGTATTGCGCTCGTATCGCCGCCGCTACATGGCCGAACACGGCCAGGTCTTTCGCATTCTCGGCATCATGCAACGCTTCTGGTACTCCAGCGATTCGCGACGCGAACGATTCGTGGCAATTTGTCGCGATCGGGATGTGCAGCGACTCACGTTCGATGCCTACATGCGAAAAAAGCTGATTCGCGCCAAACCCATCGCTCACCTGCGCATCTTCTTCAAAAACATTGCGCATCTGACGGGGTTGGTACGCGCGTGAGCACTTCATCCGCGGAGATGCGGTGATGCGGCTTGCCGGCTATTGCAGCGAATCCATCGCCGCCACGGTTTTTTCCGTGGTTGGCCTGGCAGCGTTGGGAGGGTGGCTGACCGATACGGGTCCGTGGTACCAGGCACTGCGCAAGCCGTGGTTTCAGCCACCCAATTTTCTATTTGCGCCGGCGTGGACCACAATTTTTATCTGTCTCGGATGTGCCGCGGTGATCGCCTGGAACGCGCCCGGCAACACGGCGCAGCAACGGTTCGGTATCGCGTGCTCATTCGCACTCAACTTTGTTCTCAACTCGCTGTGGAGTTTGCTGTTTTTTGAAAGACGTCGACCGGATCTCGCGCTGATCGAAGTTATTGTGTTCTGGTGGTCGATCGTAGCACTCATCGTTGTTGTTGGCCCGCTGTCCTCCACCGCAGTATGGCTGCTGGTGCCATACCTCGTGTGGGTCTCGTTTGCGACCGTGCTGAACCAACGAATCGTGGCGCTCAACGCACCATTCTCCCAGTCCTGACCGTATGCTCATCTCGCTGGCCGTTGACTACCAGGCTGCTGACGTTGCTACACGTGAACGGTTTCATGTTCCGTTAGCGAACGTGCCGCCCTTGTACGCGCGACTCAACGAAGACGGTATTACCGACCTGGCAATCATCGCCACGTGTAACCGGACTGAGTTGTACGCCTGGTGTCCCGATGCGCTCTCCGACAATCCGCGCGCACTCTTCAAGAACCTGGCACGTCATTGGATGCCGGAAGGCAATGACGCAGATGCATTGATGGAAGTCGCGGTTCCACGCACCGATCTGGCCGCCGCACGCCACGCAATTCGTGTCGCCGCTGGTTTGGAATCGCAGGTGTTGGGCGATGGGCAGATTCTGGGCCAGTTCCGCGTGGCATACGGCGACGCATCAGCCGCCAACGCAACCGGTCCGGTTCTGCATCGGTTATTCGAAACGGCGTTGCGCGCGGGCAAACGCGTGCAAACCAGCACCCTGCTGGGAAGCGGAAAGAATTCGGTGGGTGCGCAAGCTGCCGCGTTGGCCGCTCGTCGTTTTGGCACGTTGACACACGCACGCATTGTCGTTGTGGGTTGCGGCAAAACCGGCGAACGCGTCGCGCGTCAATTGTTCAAGTTTGGTGCGCGCGATTTGGTGTTCATCAATCGCTCACCGGCACGCGCAACAGAACTGGCCGAGGAAATGTCGGGGCGCAGTGCGCCCATGGACACGGTGCATGCTGAAATCGCGATGTCGGATATCGCAATTGTTGCCACCGGTGCTTCCACGCCGATAGTGCTCGCCAAGCAACTCGCAAAGGCCCGTACCAACTGCGCGACGGATTGTTATCCGCTGCTGCTGGTAGACCTTTCGATGCCACGCAACATCGCGGTCGGCGCAGCCGAGCTTCCCGGCGTGACCTTGGTCGACCTCGATGCACTGCGTCCGCAGGTGAACGCCACCGAACAAACGCGGCGGATGGCGATTCCAGCAGCCGAAGCCATCGTCGAAACGGAACTGAATGATTTCTCGGAGTGGCTGGCGACAGCCACCGCGCGAGAAGCAATTCGCCCGTTTCGCGAAGCACTCGCGGATGTCTGCCTGCGCGAGTTGACGCACGCCGCCGGTGACGAGATGGCCGAACGTTTGTCAAAGCGAATCGTCGCGAAACTGATGGCGCGACCGATGAGCGCGATGCGGGGCGCGATGGCGCGCGGCGAACCGGTCTCCGAAATGACACGTACGATGATTTCACTGTTTTCCGAACCTGCGCACGATGCCCGTCGTGTGCCGGTGCATGCCGGCGCTGGCGACTGAGGTTTGTGACGATGGCTACTTTGCAGTTTGAACTTGATGCCCCTTCCGCCGTTGAACACGCGCCCATGTTAAACGATCGATTGTTGCGCGCGTGTCGCCGCGAACCATTGGATCGCCCGCCCGTCTGGATGATGCGCCAGGCCGGACGGTATCTCCCGGAGTATCGCGCGGTGCGCGCCGGATCAGACTTCCTGTCGATGGTGCGGACCCCCGAACTCGCGGCCGAAGTCACGCTGCAGCCGATCGACATTCTCGGTGTCGATGCCGCAATCATTTTCAGCGACATTCTGGTCATCCCCAGCGCGATGGGAATGAACCTGACGGTCGAAGACGGCGTTGGTCCACGCTTCAGCGATCCGTTGCGTTCGCCCAGTGCGCTGAACGCGTTGCGCGAGACCGTTCCGGAAGAGGACTTACGCTACACGCTGGACGCGATTCGTCTGGTGCGTCGTGAGTTGAACGGCAAGGTGCCGGTAATCGGATTTGCTGGCGCTCCGTGGACGCTGGCCGCGTACATGATTGAAGGCGGTGGTTCGCCAAATTTTCAGCATGCGAAACGCGCCATGTTGTCCGAACCGAAGTTCATGCGCACGCTGCTGCATCGGCTGGCGCGCGAGGTCGGTGCGTTTCTCTGCGCACAAGTTGAGGCGGGCGCACAGGTCCTGCAACTGTTTGACTCATGGGCCGGTGCCCTCACTCCAGCCGACTATCGCGAATTTGCGCTGCCAGCGTTGGCCGAAGCCGCGGCGATCGCAAAAACTTCGGGCGCACCGCTCATCGTGTTTCCACACGGCGCATCGTGGGCCCTGGAAGAAGTGGCTATCGCGACGAAAGCCGACGTGATTGGTGTCGATTGGCGCATTGATCCCGCGGAAGCTCGTCGTGTTGCGGATAGACTTGGCATTGCGGTCCAGGGGAATCTTGATCCCTGTGTGTTGTACGGTACGCCCGACGTCATTCGCGATCGCACACTACACATGCTCAAGAAATTCAACGGACCGGGACATATCGCCAATCTCGGACACGGGATTTTTCTGGACGTTCCCGTCGAGAGCGCGCGAATGTTCATCGACACGGTGCAGGGTTGGAGCACCGGCAATTGAGCGCGCTCGCCATGCCTGCGACCGATAACCCAGCCCCCAAGTCGCACCGGTCTTCAAGACGGGACCGCGCCAAGCGCTGGATTGCGGATTTGCACGACGAAACAACATCGCTGTTTTCCCGTCTCGATCACGGTGGCACGTTTCGCGAAGACCGCTGGTTGCGCCCGGGTGGCGGTGGTGGAGTGACGCGCATCCTCGCCGATGGCGAAACGTTTGAAAAAGTCGGAGTGAATCGTTCGGCGGTTGATGGGGTGTTGCCTGCCGCCGCTGCCGTGCGTTTGGGTGGTCGCACCGAGTCGGCCGAAGGCAACAAATTTTTCGCAACGGGTTTGAGTGTGGTCGCGCATCCGCGCAGCCCGCGTATTCCGACGGTGCACATGAACGTGCGGTACTTCGAACTCACCGACGACTCGGGCGAGTTGCTGGACGCATGGTTTGGCGGGGGCACAGATCTCACGCCAACATATCCATCACCCGACGACGCGCGCGCTTTTCACCGCACGTTGCGCAGCGCGTGCGACAAACATCACGCGTCGCTGTATCCGCGTTTCAAGGCGTGGTGCGACGACTACTTCCGCAATACGCATCGCGGCGGCGAAGCGCGCGGCGTTGGCGGTGTGTTCTTTGACAACCTGCGCCCGGATGAAGACGTCAGTGCGCTCGATGACAACGCACTGTTTGCGTTTGTCGGCGATGTAGCTCGTAGCCTGCAAACGGGGTACGCGCCCATTGTTGATCAACGGCGTGATGCAGCAACCAATGAGGCCGAGCGTTCGTTGCAACTCACGCGTCGCGCGCGATACGTCGAATTCAATTTGCTGCACGACCGTGGCACCACATTTGGACTGCAAACCGGCGCCCGCGTTGAAAGCGTGCTGATGAGTCTCCCGCCTATCGCGCAGTGGAACTACTCGGCGGACGGCGTGACGGACCCGCTGTCTGCGGCGCTTGCCGCGATGCTGGTTCCGCGCGACTGGGCGTCGGAAGACGATTGATCAACTACGCCACTGGGAGTGTGGACGTCGCGGTCATAGGCGGTGGAGTTGCGGGACTCGCCGCTGCCGTGAGCGCGCTCAACGCCGGCGCGTCTGTGTTGGTAATGGAAGCCAGCAGCACAATTGGTGGGGTAATCAAAACCGAAGTGTGCGACGGATTTCAAGTGGAACACGGGCCCACTTCAATGGGCGGTTCCTCTGCAACACTCAGACTGTTGGACGAACTCGGCTTGCTGTCGCAGGTCGTGACGCCCGCATCCACCGCGAAGCGACGCTATGTGGTGCGGGACGGAGTAATGCACGCACTGCCGTCGACGCCACCGGCGTTGCTGCGCTCACGATTGTTGTCCGCGCGGGCGAAAGCGCGATTGTTGGTCGAGCCGTTGATTGCGCGCGGAACCAGCGAGACAGACGAATCACTCGCGACACTGGTGCGGCGCCGGTTCGGACAGGAAGTGCTGGACTATGTGGTCGATCCGTTTGTGAGCGGTGTGTGCGCCGGCGACGCCACGCGTTTGTCCAAGCGGTTCACCTTGCGCACGCTCGACGAACTGGAGCAGAAGCATCGATCGGTAATTCTTGGTGCGATCGCGCGCGCGCGCCGCGGCGCTGCACCAGCGTCTCCGCACATCATTTCATTCCGCGACGGGATGTGTCAGTTGCCCGAGGCATTGGGCCGCGCGGTTGAGACTGCGAATGACGGCGCGGTGCTGGTAAACGCGCGAGTCACGCAGGTCTCGCGCAACCCGGACACTTCGTGGGAGGTTCGGCACGAATCGAACGGACAGGTTCACAATGTGGAGGCTGGCGCCATCATTTGCGCCCTGCCGGCGTATGCGTTGCCTGCGGTCTCGTGGCCCGAAGAGTGGTCTCGCTCGGTGTCGGAGATGTCAGCCGCACGGTACGCACCAATTGCTACAGTCGCACTTGGCTTTCTTCAGTCGCAGGTGCGTCATCCGCTGGACGGTTTCGGGGTGCTGCTCCCGAGCGTCGAAAAAGGGCGAATTCTGGGTGCGCTGTTCAATTCGAGTATGTTTGCGGACCGGGCGCCCCCAGGGCACTGCCTGGTGACGGCTTTTGTGGGCGGCTCGCGAATGAGTGCTGCGCCATCGAACACCGAGGCGATTGACGCTGCAGTATCGGAATTGATGCCGCTATTGGGAATTCGGGGTGACCCGGCCATGACCAGCGTCGCGCGCTGGGATGCCGGGATTCCCCAGCTTGAGCTGGGGCACGAAATTGTTCAAATGGCCGCCACAAACATTGCGGTTCAATCGACCAACGCTTTCTTTACCGGATCCTACCTGAGCGGCGTGGCAATTGGTGATTGCCTCGCACACGGCTCCGAGACAGGCGACCGCGCTGCAACCGCAGCGTTGCGCTCGCGCGGAGAGCCGTGCAACATCTTAGCGCGTATGAGCGACGAACGCCTCTGACGCCATAGGCGCCCGTGCATAGATCCTTCCGAAAGCGTTCCCCCCAAGGCATGCGCTTCCCACCGCTCGAAGTCCGATGAGCCACATCGTTGAGCACCCGCCGTTTGGCGCGGCCGACCTCACCAATTGCGAGCGTGAGCAGATTCACCTCGCGGGCTCCATTCAGCCCCACGGCGCGCTGCTGGTTCTACGCGAGCCAGACTTCACCGTCGTGCAAGCGAGCGCGAATACCGCGCACGCCCTCGGGGTGCCGCACAGCGAACTGCTGGGAAAGCCCGTGTCAATACTGGGTGGCGACCTGGCCGAACAAATCGTCCGGCTGGCGAAGTCGAACTTGCTGATGCAGGCCACGCCGATTCGTTGCCAGGTTGGGCGCGCCGGACAGTCGCATTCGTTCGAGGGATCGTTACATCGCCAGTCGCAGACTGGCCTCATTGTCGAATTGCAGCCCTCGGTAGATGAGGAGCCCCTCGACCCATCGACGAACCTCCCGCACATTCTGGCGGCAGCGGTCGGCCGTATCACGTCTGCGGGCACGCTCGCGCAATTAGGAAACGAAGTCGTGACGTACGTGCGTGCGCTCACGCAGTATGACCGCGTGATGGTGTATCAGTTTGATGCAGACGGGCACGGTGAGGTGATTGCCGAGGCGCGCGAAGAGCGGCTCGAGCCGCTTCTGGGACAGCATTATCCTGCCTCCGACATTCCGCAGCGTGCGCGCGAATTGTACCTGCGCAACCGAGTGCGCGTGCTCGTCGACGTGCATTACGAACCCGTGCCGGTCGTGCCGCGGTTTTCGCCGCAGACTGGTGTTGATTTCGACATGTCCCTGTGCACGTTGCGCAGCATGTCGCCGCTGCATTTGCAATATCTGCAGAACATGGGAGTAACCGCGACGCTTGTGGCGTCGCTCGTGCGTGAAGGACGTCTCTGGGGCCTCATCGCCTGCCATCACTATTCGACGAAGTCGGTCGCGAGTGAAATGCGCACCGCGTGCGAGTTGTTGTCCGAAGTGGTTTCAACGCGAATTTCCGCGCTCGATAATCGCGCACAGATTGAGGCTGAGTTGTTTGTGCGTGCGATGGAGCATCGCCTGGTGCGCGCGGCCACCGAAACCGGTGACTGGCGCGATGCATTGTTTGACGAACCGGTTGAACAGCTGCTGACGCCGTTCGATGCCAGCGGCGCTGCGCTCTTTTATCAGGGCGAACTGCTGACGACTGGCGAAACGCCGTCCCGTCCCGAACTGCGCGCGATTGCGGCCTGGCTTGAGGAAAACAACCGTGAGCCAGTGTTCCATACATCGTCGCTGCCGCGCCTGAACAAGGAATTCCAACCGCTTGCGGCGCTGGCAACGGGCTTGCTGGTGATTGAGCTATCGCGCGGCGATGGCGAATATCTGGTCTGGTTTCGTAAAGAGCAGATTCGCACAGTTACCTGGGCGGGGAATCCGGGGAAACCCGTGCATATTGGCAACGATCCGCGCGACCTGTCACCACGTCGCTCGTTCGCGGCGTGGAGCGAGTTGGTCCGTGAAACAGCCAAACCGTGGTCACCGACGGAACTTGCAATCGCGGGAGCCATTCGCAGTTCGCTGGTCGACATGATTTTGCAGATGCGTGCACTGCGCGCACTCATTGCGGATCAACAGGCCACGGCAACGCTGAGTGTGATTGAGACGGCGGGTGAGCCAATGATTCTGGCCAACGGCGAAGGACAGGTGCTGATTGTGAACGAAGCCTTTCACCGATTGGTCGAGCGCCCGCTGATGCGTATACGCGAACTCGACGACTTGCCGCAACTCAGCGCCGATCCAGCACGCCTGCGCGAAGTCCTGCAACGCATCGGCACCGACCGGCAGCCGTGGCGCGGCGAAGTACGCTTGTTGCATGGAGTAAGCGGTGACATGCCGGTCGCGGTGCGCGCCGATCCCGTTCCGGGTTTGCGCGGGGACATCGTGGGGTATATCCTGATCTTCACCGATCTCCGCCAGCAGCGCGAAGCACGTGCAGCGCGAGCGCGCATCGAGCGCGCGATCGCGGAATCACACGTGGCCGCGCCCCTGGGTGGTGTGGCCGCGATGCTGACACAAGACTTTGATCAACTGCTATCGGCCATTCTGGCCAACGCCAGTGCCGCCATCATGCAAATCACGGATTCGACCGCCGAAGCATCAACCGGCACGTTGCTGCGCGAACTGGAAGGTGCTACGCGACGCGCAGCAGAACTCACTGCACAAATTCTGGGAACGGTGTCGCGGAACCGGCAATCAAGCTAACGGCGCAAACACTGTTCGCGGTTTTCCACCGTCGCTCAGGCGCGCGACGCGAGTTCCTCGAACATGCGTGCATGCAACTCATACCCCAATTGCGCTTCGCGTACCACGCTGTCCGCTTCGTCGACCGACAGCGGAATTGCATCGAGTGATTCACGAAATGGCACCATGAAGGCGTGCAAGTTGCCAAGGTGCGCAAAATCATAAAAAGATACGGCGTGCTCGCCACCCGGTATCACTTTTTCCAACACAATTCGTTTGATGATTTGTCCGCCGTACATGTCGCCCAGGTAGCGCAGGTAGGCGTGAGCGAACAGTAGTTCGGGAGTATCGTTGCCCAGTTCATGAATTCGTGCCACGTACTCGTGTGTGGCCGGCACCAACGGGTCCTTCGCAGCGCTTGACGCATCAGCGGGGTCAATCAATTGCGCAATGTCGTGCTGCAGCGCGGGGAATCGACGAAGCGCGTTCCACTTCACACCTTGCAACGCGGCGTGATTGGCGTTGCGATCCAGTTCCGCCTCCATCGCTTCATACAGCGCGGCGAGATTTTGCAGCAGCAACACGTACGCCGGTAATGCGATGGTGCCGCGCAGCAGGTCGCGCATGATACCACTGCGTTCCGCAGTGGTGTGCGCTTCTTTGGTTTCGGCGCGAAGCCGATGCGAGAGGGGAGTGTCCGTCATTTCTTCTTCCGTAGGCTCCACAGTTGCCAGACTGTGAAAAGGAGCACCGCACCGAACGGCACGATGATGTCGAGGTACATCACGGCTTGGCACTCAAAGAAGTTGGCCAGGCGTAGTCCACCACAACGGGTCGATGATCGGAGGGATAGTCGGGTAGAACTTTCACCGTCAAAGGCGACATGCCGCCGTTGACGGACAGTACATGGTCAATACGCATGCGCAACCACCGTCCCTCGTGTTTGGTCCATCCCAGACCGTTGCCTTTGGATTCGAAGGCGTCGATGAATTGGCTCCAGTTACTCTGGAAGATCGTGCTCTCGACCGGCAGATTGAAATCACCGGCAATGATAATCGGTGTCGAGCCGATCCCCGACACCGCCCAGCGGCTGGCCCGTTCGGATTCGGTTTCTCGAATGAGGGCGTTGCGACGGAAGCGCTCCGCTTTTGAAATACCGCTCCGATCCGATTGAGACTCGTCGCTCAGGTTATTCGTATCGCGATTGAACGGATTGTGGTCGGGTACCAACCCTTCATTTCCCAACATGCCTTCCAATCCACGACGCGCTGTTTCGAGGTGAAGGTTGACGACAGCCAAGCGCCCCCGGGGCGATTTGACGAATGCGCGCAACACCAAACCGGTACCGCCAAACCCAAGCCTGGAAACGCGCGCCAATTCTTCGCGCGGCATGACGTCAGTTTCTTCAATCGCCCATCGACTGCCCGTGCAGAGCGAACCGTATCGTTTACTGAACCAGTCTTTCTGCGCCTCGATTGCGGCCCACAATCGGTCGCCGCATTCCTGAAACGTGAACACATCGGGCACTGATTCTTTAAGCAAAATCGCCAGATCATAAGACAGTGCGTTTCCGCTTTGCGTGTTGAACGTGAGAATTCGGAATGTGCCCGGTGCGGGTACCGCCGGCATCTTCGCACCGATGGTCCTGACATTGACGACATAGCCCATGATGGGGCCAGCGATAATCAGCGCCCCGGCCATCAACGGCCAGATTGCGCCTCGCAAAAACAACAGCGCCGCGGGAACAAGCAAAGCCAAGGGCCATAGCGCCACAAAACGCGGGCCGTACGCAATCACGGTCGCGGGAATCGTTTGCTCAGACTGATACTTCAGCATCCACCAACTGCCGAGTGTCGCGAGCATGAACAGCCACGACAGAATCGCGGTCGAACGAACAAGGATTGACCCAACGAACATCGGACGCAGTTGCGCGCCGAGCCACCGCGCCACTGATCCATTCGCGTGCTCCAGCCAGATGCCAACCTTGCCATACTTCAGGCCGAGCTGTCCGGGAACGTAGCGACGCTTTCTTACTTTGCGGCGACGTCTGGCCTCGGGCGCCGCCGTCGAGCCCGTCGTGCTTCCGCTCGCGCTGCGTCGTGTGTTGTCCCGCGCCGCCGCCGGTCGAACGATCGGAACTGTACGTCCACATTTGCACGGCAGCATTTTGCCCACATGCGCATCACTGGTGTGATACTCGATGCCGCACGCACACCGCACTGAAAATTCAGCACGGTGCGCGGGCGTGGTCGGGGGCATTTGCTGCGGAGTGCCGTGGTGCTCGCGCCTTACAGTCCGTCCAGCAACGAATCGTTGTTGGACGTGGCCGCAATACGCTTGATGAGCCATTCCATGCCCGCTTGCGGTGGCAATTGATGCAACCCGCGGCGCAGCAAGTACACTTTTTCCAGCTGATCCGGACGGAACAGTTTCTCTTCGCGCCGCGTGCCGCTGACCGCGATATCAAACGCGGGGAAAATACGACGGTCGGCAAGACTGCGATCGAGCTTGATTTCGCAGTTACCGGTGCCTTTGAATTCTTCGAAGATGATGTCGTCCATGCGCGATCCGGTTTCTACCAGAGCGGTAGAAATGATCGTGAGCGAACCACCGCCGTGCGCCGGCGCAATCATGCGCGCCGATCCAAAAAATGCTTTTGGTTTCTGCATGGCATTCGAATCGAGACCACCGGACATCGTGCGCCCGGTGCCGCGTTCGACAGTGTTGAAGGCACGAGCCAGACGCGTAATCGAGTCGAGCACGATCACGACATCCTTGCCCTGTTCCACGAGACGACGTGCGCGTTCCTGCACCATCTCGGCGACTTCCACGTGACGTTTGGCGGGCATGTCAAAGCTGGACGCCACCACTTCGCCATAGCCCCACTCCACCATTTCGCTCACTTCTTCCGGACGTTCGTCCACCAGAAGAATGAAGAGCGCGGCTTCCGGGTGATTGACCGCGACACCTTCGACGATTGCCTGCAGCAACGTGGTCTTGCCGGCGCGTGCGGGCGCGACGATGAGCGCGCGTTGTCCGTATCCAATTGGAGCAATGAGATCGATCGCGCGACGCGTGAGTTCTGGTCCGACCTTCGCCGGGCGTCCCGTTTCCAGCGTGAGTTTGCGATCGGGATATGAAGCGGTGAGCGAATTGAACTCGGGGCGCTTCTCGTCTGATGGCGGTGCATCGTTGACGGCTGTGATGTCGATGACAACGCTGCGGCCGCGGTGGTCGCGTCCAAACGCTGCTTCGACTTTATCACCGCGACGCAATCCGTATTGGCGAACGAGTGCGGCGGGCACAAATGGATCGGTTGGTTCCGGCAGGTAACTATTTACCGGGAGTCGAACAAAGCCGCCTTCGCGCGCAATATCCATCCAGCCGCTCAACGAGCCTTCAGCGACCAACGGTGCGGGCGGGGTGCGTTCGGGTGGTGGTCCGGCCGGTACGTCGCTTTCCTCGCGTCCGCGAACGCGACCGCGGCCACGACGTGGGCTTTTGCGCATGGCGCTGCGATCACCGCCACTGGCCGCCCTATCATTGCGATCGGGGCGCGGGTGACGATCCCCACGGTCGTGTCGGCTTTCCTGTCGGGGCTCATGCCGCGGTTCCGGGCGTGGACGTTCTGGCGGTGGGGCTTGTGCGGCTTCACTGCCGAAGGGAACCCCATAGGAGCGGGGGCGCGGAGGCCGGTCGTCGAACAGCGGACGGGTAAAGGTGGGTCGTTCTTCATTGATTGGGCGCGCGGGTCGCTCATACTCGGGCGGCGGCGCTGTCGGCGACGGCGGTGGGGACGCCGGAGGAAGTGCGGCGGCACTGCTGCCGCGATCCTCGGGACCGTCGGCGTACGGATTGGGTTCCCCGTTCATGTCGGGGGTTTGCCGTGAGCGCGTAGCGCGCCCGCGACGGGATGGACGTTTACGTTCGTTCATTCAAGAAACTGCGTGAAAGCGTGGGGCACATGTCGGACAGGCAGAGGCCGGTCAAACGTGGCGCGGTGCAGCGGCGCAATTGGCCGCTGGCCGTACGAGCGGGCAAATCCACAGATGTGGATCCCGGATCGCGCTGGGCGCGAAATTCAATACAACTGCTTTTGGACTTGTGGGGCGTGTGCGCTGGGCTCGAACAAGCAGGCCAGGTGGCACGGTACAGAGGTAATGCGACGAGGGGGGTGTCGCGTCCGGCGAGCCTCACATTGCGTAAGCCAGGTACTGCGGCTGCCGCCAGCCTTCATCTCATGGCTACAGGAGTATCACGACACACCGGCTCTCGCGCAACCCACCCGTTGCCGTTCGGCGTGATAAAAGTCCCTGTTGCCGGACCGGCTTGCTATCTTAATCGGCATGATTGCACCCCCGCAGGACCTCCGGGCCGCCCTCGCCGACGCAGTCGGCGCCTACGAAGCATCTGGTAACATGGGCGCGCTGATGAAGCGCCTGCACGAACTCCGCGACTCGGTCATGCCAGACGCGCTGGTCAGCGCGGCTGAACCCTGGCTTCACATGCCTGAGGTGGCGGGCCCTCTGTATGAACGCATCGTCCAGGACCAACCCAAAAACGCGCGCGCGATGGTCATTCTGGCGAACGCGTACTGGCTGTCAGGCCGCGGGCCGGAAATCGTCGGTGATCTGGCCGCGCGAGCGCTCGGTGTTGATCCCGAGAATCGCGGCGCGTGGCACATGTGGGCGCTCACCGAAGGCAATCCGCGTGATCGCACCACGCGGTGGCTGCAGGTCACGCATCGCTTCCCGGCCGATCAGCTCGCGAAGGCCGCGCTCGCAGACAACGCGGCATCGTTAGCTGGCGCCGAGCAGGATCGAGAGGCGTTGCAACTGGCAATCAAGACGTACGAGGAATTGCGCGCGGCGTCCACGTCGGCCGAGCAGCAGGGTGCGCTGGATAAGGCGCTCACGACACTGAAAGGTTGGAAGTTGTAGCGTCGCTTATTTCGCGGGCTTTGCGACGGTAGCTGAATTGCCATCCGACACGTACCGCGCCGTTGCACCCGGTTTGTCCAGCGCATCAAGCGTTGGCTTGAGCTTCGTCCCGCCCTGCAACTGAACACGCGGCATTGAATGCGGATTGAACAGCGGATCGTAGGGACTACGCGCCGGTCCGCCGGCCACTTCAAACACCGCTTCGTTGCTGTACTTCACTTCACGTTTGCTCTTCTTGTCAAACCAACTGCCGCTGAACGCGAGCGCGCGGTTTTTCGGCCAGAGGCCATAGGGCAAAGCGAACCCGCGAATCTTGTACCCTGGCACCGCCGAGTCGATTGCCATTGCGCCGCGCGCGAGCTGTTCCTGCACAACCGCGTCGGAGTACTTGTTCAGCTGCGCGTGCCAGAGCGTGTGATTGCAGAGATCGAAACCCTGCTGCTGCAGATATTGCACCTTCTTGAAGCGCCATTCCGACTTCTGTCCAGCAATACCCTTCTCGCCAAAAAACGCGTGGCCTACCTGCGCCGCCGGCAACATGCAGAATACCCCGCGCGGCTTCCAGTCTGAATGCGTCTTGAGGAACTCGTTCAGAATCCCAATGGCGCTGCGCGGATCGATGGTGAGTTGGCCACCTTTTTCGATGTAGCTGAACTGGCTCGGTGATGCGTCGTCGAACGTGAAGAGCACGGGAGATTTTCCGGCGGGGATATCGATCTTCCGGTCGAGATAGTCTCCAAGACTGATGGGCACATATCCACGAGCATGCAGCTCGGTCAACTCTGCCAGAAAACGGTCGCGCGACACTTTGTAGGTGCCGTCGGCGTCGACCACCTGATGCCATTCGACGATGGGAATGCGCCCCATCTCGTTCGGAACAAGCGGCCCGCCCCCGCCAGTGCCCTGCGTGTTGTCACTTGCCGGCGTTCCTCCACGTACTGCAGCAGACGCGGGACGTGTCGGGCGAGCGACTTTCCCGCTGGTTGCGTTACTCTGGCCATGCGACGGCACTGCAAGCGCGAAAGTGGCTACGGTAGCGGCGACCAGGAGTGCCATGGCACTCTGGGGGATCCGCACAAAAGTTCGGGATTTGCAACGAAGCATCAGTATGTGGTGTCGAACAGGGTGACGATCATGGACCTACCGCAAAGTAACGAATCAAACCCTGCGCCTGCATTAACGGGCGCCATTCCGGACAGCCCTGAAAAGCCGCGCCGGAGTTGGCGAACGTTACTGCGACCGCTTCGCCGACAACACTGGTCAAGAACGCGCGTAATTCTCGCGTTACTTGTACTCGTCGCGGGAGTTGCAACTCCCGCCACCTGGTGGACCACCTGCGGCTTCGAAGGGTGTCCAACCGCAATCGAATTGCAAACATGGCGCCCCACCGAGGGCGGAGCGGTGCTCGATATCAACGGGCAGCTGCTTGGGCCGCTCGTGCCGGTCAAACGCGTCAATGTCTCGCTGTCAAAGGTGCCACTCGCCGTGCAGAAGGCATTCATCGCGGTCGAAGATCGCCGTTTCCACACGCACCGCGGTGTCGACTGGCGCGGTGTTGCGCGCGCAACGGTGGTCAACATCCGGGCGTTGGGAGTGCGCGAAGGTGCGAGCACCATCAGCATGCAACTCGCAAAAAACGTGTTCCTGGCTCATCGCGCCTCTGAGCGCAGTTTTGGTCGCAAGTTTCTTGAGTGGCGGTACGCCGGGCTCCTGGAAAACGCGCTCACGAAAGATCAAATCCTCGAGCGCTACTTGAACGCGATCTACCTCGGCAACGGCGTATACGGAGTCGAGGGCGCGAGTCGCGATTTGTTTGGCAAGAGTATTTCGAACGTGACGCTGGCCGAAGCGGCAATGCTGGCGGGATTGCCGAAAGCACCGTCGTCGTATTCACCGCGTCGTGATATGGATAAGGCGCGCGCTCGGCGTGATGTGGTGTTGACCATACTCGAGCGCGAGAAAGTTGCGCCACGCGGTGCGATTGTTGCAGCGCACGCGTTTGCGGTGCGCATCGTCGTCGAAGAGTGGGCGCCGCAACGGTTGACAGATTCGTGGGCGCTTGAAGTGGTGCGTGCGAGTGTCGATTCGCTGCGTGCGAAAGGCGACATTCCAGAGGGATTGACGAACGCGAATCTGGTTGTGCGAACAACGTTTGATCGCCGGGCGCAGCGCGCGGCCGAACGCGCGGTCAGCCGTGGCGCATCACAGGTCGATGCGGAACGCGGCGCGTGGAACGACGCCCAGGTGCAAGGAGCGCTTGTCGCGCTAGATCCGTCCACCGGTGCGATACGCGCGCTGGTTGGCGGTCGTCGCGTCGAGCGAAAGGGATTCAATCGCGCGTTGCTGGCGCATCGTCAGCCGGGCAGTGCATTCAAACCGTTCGTGTACGTCACCGCGCTGCAACAGGGCTACACCACGGCCACGATGGTGGATGATGAGCCGATCAGTATTGAGACAGCGAGAGATGTGTGGACACCAACCAACTTTGGAGATGAATACGCGGGGCGCATCACCCTGCGCCAGGCGTTGGTGCGTTCGGCGAATGCGGCGACCGTGCGCGTGAGTAACGACATCGGCATCAACCGTGTTGCGAGCATGGCGGCCTTGTTGGGCATTCGCAGTTCGCTGCCGCAGGTACCGGCGCTCGCACTCGGTGCGGGTGAAGTTACCCCAATGGAACTCACGGCCGCGTACGCGCCGTTCGGCAATGGTGGGTATCGGGTAACGCCACACATGATGGTGCAGGTGAGTGATGCGTTTGGTCGCCAGTTGTGGCGCGGTCAAACACCGGCCAGCGCGCGTGTGATTGACAGCTCCGATGCGTTCCTCGTGACGTCGATGTTGCGCAGTGTCGTTGATGACGGAACTGGACGCGCGGTGCGCAGCGCGGGTGTGCGCGGCCCCGTGGCTGGGAAGACCGGTACCACGAACGATGGCGCCGATGTGTGGTTTGTCGGATACACACCAACTATTGTAGCAGCTGTTTGGTTTGGACTGGATACGCCGCAACCGCTTGGTAGCTCGGCGACTGGCGGACACTTTGCGGCGCCCGCGTGGAGCGAATTCATTCGCGATGGATGGCACTCACCAAGTCGTGACACGGCGTGGCAACCGCCACGCTCGTTACTGCCCATGCAGATTGATGTCGCGAGTGGCACCATCGCATCTGACTGGTGTGGTGAGTCGCGCCGGGAGTGGTTCAAACCCGGCAGCGAACCCCGCACGCAGTGCACTGGCTTCACCGGAGATCTTAATTCGACGTGGGAAGGTATTCGCGGTGTGATTGCGGCAGTGCCCAACGACGATCACGCGCCGCGCCCGCCGCGCCCGCCGCGCGACGATCGCAGCGTGCGTGGCCGCAGCACGCGTTCAAGCGACGATGAAATTGCCAACGCGCTCGGCGCGGTGGCTCGCAAGATTGGGAAGTCGGAGTTTACGCAGCAGCTCGCGCGTAAAGTGATCGCGGGGCTTCGCACCGCGTCGCGCGAGAGCGCCAACGCGGTGCGCGAGCGGAAGAGACAGATGGAGCGGGCGGCGCAAAACTGAAGCCAAAAAGCCGAATCGCCGAATAGAGGATGCAGCCGAAACGCCGAAGAACAGACTGCAGCCGAAACGCCGAAGAACAGACTGCAGCCGAAACGCCGAAGAACAGACTGCAGCCTAACGGCCGGAAAAAAACTACAGCCGACGAGCGTTTAGCTTTTCGGCTGCAGTCTGTTCTTCGGCTTTGTGGCTGCAGTCTGTTCTTCGGCCCTTAGGCTGCATCAGCCATTCAGCCATTCAGCCTTTCGGCTTCAGTTAAAGAAGCCCAACCCACTTCGCCTGGTCCACGGTAAACCCCGGGAACATCTTGTCCATCGACGCCGCGCCCAGGTGTTTCGACGCGAGCTCGCTGAACACCGAACGGAAGTCGGTCGTGAGCGCGAGATCGCGTCCCTCGTACAACTGTTCTGGTGCGAGGCCCGGCCACTTGCCGTGCACCGTCTTCTGGCCCTTGAGATTGCCGCCCAGCACAAACATCGCGCCGGCGTGACCGTGATCCGTACCTCCGGTTCCGTTCTGCCGAACCGTACGGCCAAACTCGGACATCGTCAGAATCACGACATCGTCCATGCGGTCGCCAAGGTCAGCGACGAGCGTGGAAATAGACTGCGAGAAATCGGTGAGGCGCTGCGCGAGCTGGCCGTTTGCGCTGCCTTGATTCACGTGCGTATCCCAACCACCCACATCGGCAAACGCGACTTCGAGACCAACGTTTGACTTGATAAGCTGCGCAATCTGCGCCAGGCGCTGACCAAACGGCGTCTTGGGATACTCGATACCAGCGGCCGGTTTGTACTGCTGCGGATTCGCGGCCTTCAACACTTTCAGCGCCTCGAACATTTCGGAGCCACTGCCGTGCACGAGATCGGCGGAACCGGTGCGGTACAGCGCTTCGATACGTTTTTCCGCGTCACCGCCGTTGGTGCGGATGGAAAATTCCTGGATGGAATTCATGGCGATGGTTGGTGCGTTACCACTCAAAATGCGCGGCGTTTGTGCTGTCATTGCCACGGCGCGAAACGCTGGCGGCGGTGCTCCTGTTTCACAGGCCTGGCACGTGCCTTTCGTTGCGAGATACCGGTTGAGCCAACCATCCGTCGTGCCTTTCATGTCCGGCGTGCCGGATTCCATGTAATCCTGCGCGTCGAAATGCGAACGCGTGGCACTTGGACTACCGACGGCGTGAATGGGAACCAACAGTCCCTGATCCCACAGCGGCTTGAACGACGACATCGCGGGATGCAGACCAAAAAATCCGTCGAGATCGATCACACCGGCGCCCGCCGCGCCGCGGGTGGGCGCGCCAATCGCGAGCTGTGGACGCGCGCTATAGTAGCCCTTGTCGCCAAACGGAACCACAACGTTCAACGCGTCGGCGGCGCCGCGTTGGAACAGACAAATGAGCGTCTTGCCACGCGCAGCGCGGGGCAACGGCATGGCGAGTGCGGTGCGACGCAGGAACGACGGCGACAATCCCATCGTCACCAAGGCGAGCGCACCTGACTTGAGAAACACGCGACGATTCAGCATGACAACAGCCTCCGATCTATGACGTACAGTCGACTACTACAGGAATGAGCGGTGTGTGCGGTGACCCGTGACAACGATTGCAAATTTTACGAACGTCCGGCAGGAGCGCTCCTCTGTTGAATAGCGACGGTGCCTAACTGGGCTGTTCACGTCGCGATCAACAGTTTGAGCTACCGCCGCTGAAACTCCGGTGCGCCCAGCGCCAACCCAACGATCTGCGCGAATCCGGTCATCGGCGGAAGATTGCCGATGGACTGCGTGAGTGAGGCGCCCTGCCCAGGCTTCGCCGCTTCACGGGCCGCTGCAGCTTGCTGGCGCGCAATCGGGATGCGTTGTTCGCGATCCAGCTTGCGATCATCCAACGCGGTCTGGCGACGATCCGCGACGCCCTTGGCACCTTTCACACTCGACGAGGCACCACCGGCCATCGCGTTCATCTCGTTGTCTGCGCCGATGCTGACAGAATCAGGTACCGCCTTCCCTTCGAGGAAGGGATTCGTTCCTGTGATCAGCACCTGGCGTGTGTCGGCCGACGCCGAACCACCGAGCAAATTGCGAATGACGCCATCAACCTGTTGTTCACGCGTCAATGACGACAATTCCCTGGTCGGCGCCCAGTTCGCGAGATTCACATTCGGCACTCGGCCACTGGCGGCGGCGAGTCCAAAGTTGATGCGATTGAGAATCGAGCCGGTGTTCATCCACGCGTCACCGTCTTCCGCATAACCGTTCGGCGCCTGGTGGCCGAACATCGGCTGGCCAAGGCGACCGACAAACTGCACGGCGCGTGGCGTTGAATCGGGCTGCGCACCCATCGCTCGCAGCGTGCTCACCACAAGTTCGAACGGCGACTTCACTTTCGAGCGATACGCGGCGACTGAGAAGAACTCGGGGCTCGTGATGATCGTGCGCAGTGTTTCGCGGATATCACCGTCGGTGTCCAGGAACGTTTTCGCGGCGCGATCGACCAACGCTGGCGGTGGCACATCACTGACAAAGCGGCGCGCGAGTTTTGTGGCAATGAACTTCGCGGTCGCGGGGCTCTTCGCGAGGATGTCGAGTACCTGTTCGCCGTCCTGAATACCTTGTCCCGACGGGAACTGCACACCGAGAATCAGCTTGGCGCCGGCATCGTGCGTTTCGGGACGGAACATAAAATTTCCGCCGGCCTGCGCTGGTGCAATGGTCCAACCAGTCAATGCGCGGGCTACCTGAATGACGTCGGCTTGTGTGTATCCGCCATCAACACCCAGTGTGTGCAGTTCCATCAGTTCACGAGCATAATTTTCGTTCACGCCCTTTGGGCGCTTCGCGGCCAATTTCGGCGCGAGCAGATCCTGGCGCTGAACCGCCTGAGCCAGCGTCAACTGACGCAGCTCTGCGAGACGATCTGGTGGCAGTTTGCTGAAACGCTCTTCCTGCTGTGGCGTGAGCAGGTTGCGATCCATAAGTTCGCCAATCGTCATCTGCTGCGCACGGGCTCCGTTACCACCCCGCAAGCGCACCGCGTTGTTGTTTACCCCGATGCGACGCGGCATTGGTGGCTGTGCGAGTGTTGGACGACCACTGTCGGCCACGCTTTGCCAGTTGTCGAGATACGTCAACATGGCGGGGCTTTTTGCAACAGCACCCAGCAATGTGCGGAACTTGCCCATCGCGTTCGGGCGGATCACATCCTTCTCGAATTCGGGCAGGTAGTACCGAGTGCGATCCTTGCCGGAAAACAGATTGAAGTGATTCTCCCAGAAATCGACCATGACTTCATTCAGCTGACGCTCACTTGCAACAGCTCGCGCAACTTTCGCGCTGGAGAGTTCGCCAACCACGCGGTAGGACTCCTGAGCCGCTGCCCTGATCTTGAGCGAATCCGCCGCTGAAATTTTGCCCACGGCGGGTGGACCACCGGCCATCATGGCCTCGTCATCCTTGTTGTTCTTGTTGCGCTTGTCCTTCGACGCAATCCTCGCTGAATCGCGACTGATCCCTTGTTGGGCAGCGAGTCGCGCCAGGGCCTGCGCTGGCGGCGGATATTTTACTTCCAGATCGCCGCCTTTTGCGTCGAGGCTTGGGAAATGTTTGAGAAACGAATCCATGGACGCGTCGGCGATCTTTTGTGGCTCGAGCTGCGTGGCGATCCAGGCGTCGACGCCGAGTGCACGAACAGCCTGGACGTCGCCGGGGCGAGCTCCAAAGGCTAGGCGGCTGAGGACGTGCTGTACCTGTTGATCGGCGGTTTGCTCGCGCGGCGCGGTGGGTCCCGTCGTAGCGTGGGCGACCGTTTTGGATGCCGTCGCCGTCTTTTGCGCGACGGCAATGGCGGCGTTGCTGGCGGCGAAAGCGAGAAGCGTGATTGCCGTCAGCGTTTTCGCGAGGGGCCGCGTAGTCCGCATGAGAAAGATCGTGCCGGAGTTAATGTCTGCACACATGATTGGGTCTCGTGTCGTAGGTGTCGTTCAGTGGACGACGTCAGCAGACGGACGTTAACGCGCGGTTTGCCGGGGTATGACACCGGTCTCTCACGTCACCCAAACGCCGCAACCTGCCCGGTCGTCAGGCAGAACGCGGTGCACGCAAGGGCGTGCGCCACCACCGCCGTTGCTCTGCGCACAACCGGCTCATGTTGTGGAATCAAACCGCCGATACTCAGAGCTGCTTCACTTGTCGATGTACTGTGACGGATCAGCAGTGACGAATGGTTCTCTCTGCAGGGACGCAATGCAACGCAACCGAGACAGCTGGGTAGCATGTTCGTGACCTGAGTCAGTTCGTATTACGTGAGCCTGATTCCGTTTGGCATCACCGTTGCATGGAGAAGTAGTGGCAGGTGAGGAAAACGCTCCAGAACGTTGTTTTACCCAGCAGTTGTTCCCGTTCGTGTGATACGGCGCACAAGAAATACCGCACCCACCGCTGCAGTTGGTCCACCCTGTATGAAAACGGAGGCAGAAAATGGACGTCCTGGTTCGGCTCGAGGATCGTCCGAGCGATTCGCCGGTGTTGGCGCACGTGAACTCACTTCCCGTGCTTCCCTTCGGAACCCGCTCGCGACGCGAAGTCGTCACGCTGTATGGCGTGGCCGATGCGCACTCGTTGGCTATGGCTCTTGCGGCCACAGTCGAAAGCGAACGCCTGGAAGCCACGCGAACGGGAGTCGTGCGTCATCTGGGCGTCTGGCCGGACCGCGGCGCGGTCGGCGATGCAGCATGGCGCGATTTGTCCACCGGTCGCCTCATTACTCGCGACCTCGACATACCACTAAACACCCTGCAGGCCCGGGCAACCGAGCTGCTCGGGGAATGCGGTACCACGCTTCGGCGTGTTGCGGCTGGACTGGCCATGCCAGACTGGCCCGAAGGCATGGTGCGGGCCCTCAGTTTCTCAATGTCGACATCGGATACGTATTTCACGGGTGGCGGCGCGGGCTACACTGGGCAGCGCGAAGAAGGACTGGTTGAGAACTGGCTGGATTCCGTGCGGGAAGCCGAAGGGTTCTCGTTCGATATGGAGGCAGAATAACGAATCCTGCCAATTCGTTTGACTTGGTCCTCGCCTTCGCGCCCGGGCCAACAAAAAAGACGGGTCACCTTGCGGTGGCCCGTTTTTTTGTTGAGCCAAACGGCGGAAAGGCCAAAAAGCGAAAAGCTAAGAAGCCAAAAAGGCTAAAAAGCCGAAAACCAAAAAGCCGAAAAGGCAAGGAGTCAGAAAATTGGGGTCAGAAAATTGGGGTCAGAGTCAGTAACCATTTTCACGCTCGACGCCGACCCCGCTCGCCAACCGACCAGGCTGAATCCACTTGCGTTCACATGAACCGAGCCGCACGCTACTACCACTGTATTGAAGGGCCAGCTCGGCGTTCCATTTCACGCGCCAAGGGGAAACAATGCGAGACTATGATAGCGACGGCATCCGAAACGTCGCCGTGGTGGGCCACGGCGCGAGCGGCAAAACCAGCTTGGTGGACGCGCTCTGCTTCGCCGCGGGCACCAGCAAACGACACGGTAGCGTCCGGGACGGAACCGCACTTACCGACCATCTCCCCGAAGAAATCGAACGCGGCTTCTCGATTTCGCTGGGCTGTGCGTGCGCGGAGTGGATGGATACCAAAATCAACTTCATCGACACACCGGGTTCGCTGGATTTTGTTGGCGAAGCGATTGCTGGACTCACCGCGGCGGACGGCGCGCTGTGTGTGATTGGCGCCGCAGCGGGAGTCGAGGTGGGCACCGAACGGATGTTCAAAGCCGCGGTGGCGCGCCGAGATCCGGTGCTGTTTGTGGTGTCATTGATGGACAAGGAATTTGCCGATTTTGACCGCGCGTACGAGCAGATCAAGACGCGGCTCACTTCACGCGTCATTCCGGTGGAAATTCCTGTTGGTCAAGGCGTGGACTTTCGTGGCGTCATCAACCTCTTTACGCAGCGTGCGTATATGTACACGCCGGGCGCCAAAGGCGAATACGTCGAGAGCGATGTTCCGGCCGCCGACGCGGAACGATTCACCCGGTATCGTCAGGAATTGATTGAGGCGATCAGCGCGACGGACGACAGTTTGCTGGAGCGCTATCTCGACGGCGCGGAAATCGGTCGCGATGAAGCGCTGCGCGGCATGAAGGAAGCCATGAAACACGGCGATTTGTTCCCGCTCTTTTGTTTATCGTCCGACAACATGATTGGTGTGCGCGCACTGTTGACGGAACTCGTGCAGCTGATGCCCAGCGCTTTTGAAATGGAAGAGACACACGCCTTCACTGGTGCGGAAGGGAACAAGACGGTCGAGATTCACGCGCGCGACAGTCAACCGTTTGTCGCCTTGACCTTCAAGACCTTGGCTGAACCGCACGTGGGGGACGTGAGCTATTTTCGGGTGTTGTCGGGCAAGGTGAGCAACGGACAAGAGGTGTACAACGCGACGCGAGATGGCAGTGAAAAACTCGGTCACGTGGCAATCCCCATGGGAAAAGAACGCGTCGAAGTGACGCAGTTACGCGCGGGCGATATTGGATGCGTGACCAAGCTTCGCAACACACATACGAACGACACGTTATCGACCCGCGAACATCCCGTGCGCCTGCCGCCCATCGCATTTCCGGAACCACTGGTGCACTTCGCGGTGCGCGCGATGGTACGCGGCGACGAAGATAAATTGCAAACCGGCTTACATCGCCTGCATGACGAAGACCCCACATTTGAGGTGCACTACAACGCGGAAACGCACGAAACCATTGTGGGCGGCATGGGTGAACGGCATCTCGACGTGATGATGGCCGTGCTCAAACGCAAGTTCGGTGTGCAGGCGGAAGTCTCGAAACCAAAGATTGCGTATCGCGAAACGCTGACCGCGAAAGCAGAAGGGCAGGGACGCCACAAGAAGCAGAGTGGTGGTCGCGGTCAGTTTGGAGATTGCTGGATTCGCCTGGGACCGCGCTCGCGTGGCGACGGTTACGCGTTCGCCGACAAAATTGTGGGTGGCGCGATTCCATCAAAGTTTATTCCGGCAGTCGATCGCGGTGTGCAGGAAGCAGCGGCACGTGGTGTGCTGGCTGGATTTCCGCTCGTGGATTTCGTGACGGAGGTCTACGACGGTTCGACACATTCTGTCGATTCCAACGAGATGTCGTTCAAGATGGCGGGCATTCTCGCGTTCCGAACGGTTGCGCCCAAGTGCAAGCCGGTGATTCTTGAACCGTTGGACCTGTTGGCGATTACCGTGCCGGACGCATTTCTGGGTGATGTTCTGGGCGACGTCTCGGCGCGACGCGGGCACATCCTGGGCACCGAAGCTGATGGAACCACGACAACGGTGCGCGCGGTCATTCCGCAATCGGAGTTGCACCTGTACGCAACGACGCTGCATTCACTCACGCACGGCTTTGGAATGTTTGCTCGGCAGTTTCACGGGTACGAGCAGGTGCCGGCCGAGGCGGCGCATAAGGTGATTGCGGAGCACGCGAAGGATATGGAGGAGATGACGGCGTAGTTGGGTGCTTGGCTACGGCAACGGCAACGGCAACGGCAACGGCAACGGCAACGGCAACGGCAACGGCAACGGCAACGGCAACGGAAACGGCAACGGAAAAGG